>Ga0308001_10001507_pt1 | contig 10501 bp, 10 predicted proteins | sample Neamet5_FD_203167 | JGI IMG/M metagenome (GOLD analysis project Ga0308001, IMG submission 203167) | Marine microbial communities from water near the shore, Antarctic Ocean - #5 | ecosystem: Environmental > Aquatic > Marine > Unclassified | place: Southern Ocean | collected 2014-06-04
GATTAAGAACCTAAATATTGCATACGAACTGATGACGTCTATCCGTATATGCTGGAGGTAAATGGGGCAAAATATATGATTTAACTGCCTATACAAAAGAAACAAAAACCTTTGGGGTAGTCCAAATACTGTCTCACCAAAAGCCGAACTTTAGCTGCGCCGAATGAAACAACTTGCAACACAAATGGAGACAAGGGCCAGTCAGACCCGACTTGCATAGCCCGGAAAACAATACGATAATCTTTCTAATTGGACCCACTTAGGAAATGAAAAATGATGACCTGTGTTTTTATTCAGATTCGATGCAAACCCGGAACCACATATAAAGTTGCCAATGCAATAGTATTGCGTGAAATTCACTCTGAGATGTACTCAATCAGTGGCGAATTTGACCTGCTATTAAAGCTATATATCCCAAGTGATGAAGATATCGGTATGTTCATTAATGATAATCTGCTTGATATCGAATTCATCGAACGCACTGTTACAACCCTTACTTTCAAAGCTTTTTAAAAGAAGCCTGGATGAATTTTATTCATAAACACTTTGCTTCCGATGGCATTATTCTCTCTCATCAGCAAATCCACACAACTTCCCAGAATGGGGTGCGTTTCATTACATTGGTTTCAAAACTTACCGAAGTTCTCAATCAAAGTGTTAGACTACTGACCAGTCACCTCAATTGAAAAAGAGAGTGAAAATGAACCTCTCCCTTGTAAACTAATGCGTACAACAGATCGAACCGGCCTAGCCATTATCTTAAGTCTCATTGCACTGGTTTTTTTTGATGCTATGGGGCTAATAATAAAATACCTCTCGGACGATTATTCCGCAGCCCAACTAACTGCCTATAGGAATATGTTTGGCCTTATACCGGCAGTTATAGCTTTAGGCTCATCCCAAGCCTGGCGGAATACAGGAAAACGCCTAAGGCTCCGCCAATGGAGGTTGGCTCTTTTGCGAGGTGCAATCGTGACTTTTGCGCAGCTCTCGTTTTATATGTCTTTGGGCCTCATGGATTTTGCGTCGGCTTCTACAATTACGTATGCTAGTGCTTTATTTACGACAGCCCTCGCAATACCAATTCTGGGTGAGCGGGTCGGCTGGGTGCGCTGGAGCGCTGTTTTGATTGGCTTTGTGGGCGTTGTCATGGTTGTACAACCCGGTGGCGCAGGGTTCACAGTTTATGCACTTTTACCTTTGGTGGCAGCAGCCTTTTATGCATTGGTTGGGGTTACCGCGCGTCTTTTTGATGATGACGTTCCCAGCCCATTAATAAACTTATATTCATCTATCACCGGAACTATAGCAGCTACTTTAATAGCTTATTTTTGGGGTGGGTTTTCTCCCATCGTATCAGCTTTTGACTTAGCGTGGATAATTTTAATGGGGACATTTGGTGGCACGGCCGTCCTCTTTTTGGTTGTCAGTTATCGGATGACTGAACAAAGCAATTTGGCTCCATTCAGTTATTTCGGCATTCCTCTGGCTTTTGTGTTTGGGTGGCTGTTTTTTGATGAAGCGCCATGGGCAACACTATTTCCAGGCGCCATATTAATTGCAGTTGGTGGGTTACTTATTGTTTGGCGGGAGCGTGCAACGTACAAAAAAGATCCAATAAATTTAATTTAGTTTTCCACTTTAAAAATACCGTAAACTAACTCCGTTGGGGGGATCGCTTTAAAATTAGAAAACAGCAAGGATTTTTAGGTTATTAAAAAAATATGAATATTAAACGCAACTTTTAAAGAGAGTTCCTACGGATGGATGCTACATTTTTAGCTGAACAAGTGGCCACCGGTATGGCTTCTCCGACTGAGTTATTGGAAGATGCGTTAGCTCGCGTGGCCAAGCTTAATCCAGAGATAAACGCCGTTGTGCTGGTTCAGGAATATACTGCGCGCAAGGCTATAAAAGCTGGTCTTCCTAACGGTCCCTTTAAGGGTGTTCCTTTTTTGATCAAAGATTTAGGTGTAGAAGCCATTGATTTCCCAACACATAGTGGTTCCAATCTTTTACGCAACACAACCTATAACTTCGACAGTGAGATTTATCGGCGTATACGCAGAACTGGAATGGTGACCTTTGGGCGGACAACGTCCCCAGAAGGTGGAATAGGTCCTGTAACGGAATCTGCTGTTTATGGTGGACCTACACGGAATCCGTGGGATACTTCTCGTACGGCGGGAGGGTCTTCCGGAGGATCTGGCGCTGCAGTTGCAGCAGGTATCGTGCCAATGGCACACGGATCAGACGGGGGCGGTTCCGTGCGGATTCCCGCCTCCAGTTGTGGGCTTTTTGGCTTCAAGGCTACGCGCGCGCGTTTTCCAGATGGTCCTGCGTCAGGCGAAGGTTGGGGCGGTATGGCTATCGATGGCTTTCTATCGCAGTCTGTTCGCGATAATGCGAGAATGATGGATGCCTGTGCAGGACCAGACAAAGGCGCACCCTACGCTTCTCCCCCTATGCAGGTCAGCTTTTCTAAGGCTATCACACAGCCACCTCATCGATTACGCATTGCAGTCTGTGACACCACCTTTACTGGAGCGCCTATCGATCCCGAATGCAAAAAAGCAGTAAATAAAACTGCGCAGGTTTTGGAAGATATGGGGCATCATATTACGGTAGATTGTCCAAAGGCCGATCACGATGGAATGATGCGAGCTTGGACAAAGATTGTTGCATGCGGCACGGCATCTTGGATTCAGAAAGCAGCAAATTCAAAAGGACAGGATCTGGCACATGTAAACATTCAAGGCGTTGCGCGTGGTGCCGTCAAATATGCACAATCAATTTCAGGCGCAGACTACTTAAATGCGATTAATACAATTCATGCTTACGGGCGCGAAATGGAAAGAGTATTTAACAATTGTGATATTATACTCTCATCGACTTTATCAGAACCACCGGCAAAAGTGGGCCGTTTTAACCACGACCGTGAAGACTATGAAAATTATCGTATTGGGCCAGGAGGCGTTTTTGAATATTCACCTTTCTGTGCGACTTTTAATGCTAGTGGGCAACCTGCTGCCACGGTTCCAATGCATTGGACTACAAATGGACTTCCAGTTGGGGTGCACTTTGCATCCGCCTTTGGGGAGGATGCAACGTTAATAGCCCTCTGCGCAGAACTTGAGGAAGCTTCACCGTGGGCGCAAAAATACCAGCAATGTTCACTTAACAAGCAAAGGTTGTGAGAATGCTGATTACGGCTCTAATTCCTTTTTATCAAACCATTATCAGTTTAAACATTTGTACTTTTGAATTTATTCATAAGATACGGGCCTGAAATTATTGATTTTTGACCATTTGTTCCAATCGGCATGATTTCAGCATCCCAATTGGGTTGATGAAAAAAAGCCAAACTTTTACGCTCTGGTTGATTAGGCTTTGCAACTACACGGTGCAAAGTTGAAACCCAACGACCAGACGTCCAAAGTTCCATTAAATCTCCTATATTAACAACAAAACAGTCCTTTTCTGCAGGTACATCGACCCAAGCCCCCTTTTGGTAAATTTGCAATCCAGCGGTACCTGGTTGTGGAAGCAAAATTGTAAGCGACCCATAGTCTGTGTGCGCTCCTGCACGCTGTTGGCCTTCTTCGGTTACGTCTAGCGTTGCCGGATAATTTAGAGCTCTCAGAGCAGAAATAGGACTTTCAATAAATGCGTTAAAAAACGAAGGTTCTAATCCTAACGCCTCCGCAAACGCAGTCATCACACGTTTTGCAAGCCTCTCCATTTCCACATAATATATTCGCCACGCATCTTTAAAGCCATTCACTTCCGGCCAAATAGTGGGTTGATAACAGAAATCATATGCACGCTTGTCTCTAATACCAACTGGAACACTAAACGGACCGCCGTTAAAACTTTCCTTCAGATCAGGTGGAGTTTTTTTACCCTTCGAGGCTGCGAGTGCTTCTTTATTTGGGCCAATCCATCCATAGGGATAGCCAGGGTAAGGCACAGCAACTTCTTGTTTTTTGTCTTTTGGTAATGAAAAGAAGTCAGAGACCCGTCGCCATTGCGCATCAATAATTGCGTTTGAGACCCCATGGTTTTCCAACAGAAGAAAGCCAGTCTCCCTGCAAATACTATCTAATTCAGCAGCAAGTTCTTTTCGATGTGTGCCTTCTGATTTTTCAAATTTTTGAAGATTGAATTTTGGGAATTCCATTTTGGCCACCAAGAAGTTTATGATAATTTTAATGATTCAGAGGTTGTTATTTATTAACCTAAACGATTTTGAAAAAATGCTGAACATTATTTTCAATATAGATAAACAGATTAGAGACTACATCCCATTATCCTGTGTTAGCATTTTACAAATCGAGGTAATATCTACCTTAAGTTTGGATACTTTACCTTCAACGAGCGTGAAACAAAACTTATAGCATTCTGAACCGTGGCTCCCCACTTAAGGCAATTCATCAATAGGTTTATTTTTCATTTAAAGCTAATTTAGATTTCGCTAATGCTTTAACCGTTTTGGCTGCAGCTATAGTGGCATTAGCTGCAAAATTCTCATGGTTTTTTGAAGCATTTTTTAACTCATATGCATAATTCACCATAACCCCAAAAGACTGCTTTTGCCCCTGTGATGAGGTATCTGCACTTGTGTGCACAGCATGAACCAAAGCGCCATTATTTAGATGAAACCGCGCTACAGGGTCAACAGGCATCCCATCTGGCCGTTTTGCATCTATCAGATATTTCGCAGCAAGTTTACGCAGATTTTCTTCTGATATTTGATCACCGTTATGACCTTCTTCTAAAGCCCATGATGCAAATTTTGGCATCGGTGAAAGTGTAACGAACGTTTTTATATTTGGAATTTCACGGGCAAGTTCGGCCGCAACGTTTTTGATTAGTGCATTGCCAAATGAAATGCCAGCAAGTCCCTTTTGACAATTAGATATCGAGTAAAACACTGCCGTTTTAGCACTTTCAAAAGGAATAATATCCCTCGTTTCAGCTAAAACTGATTGAATCGAATTTGGGATAACTTCCATCAATGCTACCTCCACAAAAATTAGGGGCTCATCAGGCATAGATGGATGAAAATATGCAAAACATCGTCGGTCACTCGGCTCCAACCTTCGACGGAGTTCTTCCCATGTATCAATTGCATGCACAGCTTCATACGCAATAATTTTTTCCAGGATGTCAGCAGGACTTGCCCAGCTAATTGGGCGAAGGACTAAAAATCCGTTATTGAACCACGATCGAAAGAGTTGCTGAAAATCTAAGTCCACAGTTTGAAGTTCTGGCTTTGATTTAGCCAAACGCATTAGATCTTCACGCATTGCCACAAGACGCCCAGTAGCACTTGCGTCTTGGTTTAATCTACGAAATAATTCTCTGCGTTTTGTTTCGGAGGAGCTGAGATATTTAGTTAAGTTATCCCTAGACCGATCTACATTATAGGCGGAAAGTCTTGCTTGAATTTCATCAATATTAATATCCATTTCAGTTACTAAAAAATTGAAAAAAGTAATCTTCTTGGGGTCACTCATCTGATCATAACTAGCCAGAATTTTACCAGCAATCGTAAGGCCTAAAATATTACCTTTTTGGCTCAGTAATTCGTGACATAATTCCTCAATTGGGCCATCAGCTTTTTCTGAATATGCATAAGGAGTTAAACGCCGCTCAAATAGGGTGGATAGAAGATCGCCAAGAATTGTCATATTCTGCACCTTAGAAGAATAGTTAAGTGCTAGTGCCTGACATAAAGGCAACTTTCAAATGTAGCTTAATGTAACGTTGGGTAAATCGTACCCATCCACTAAGCAACTCTCAATGATATTCGATACAGCTTATATGCAATTTATGTTAGCCAGGGCTTACTAGCATTAGGCATTTAGAGCCGCGCTATTTACAAAGGCCTGCCGGGTTTACGTATTTATTGGAGGTATCAATTACCCTGACCGAACATGCCACCCCACACGTTACGATCGGTCAAGCCACCAGCTTGGTTTTTTTTGGCATTTAAATTTCTTTCCATAAAATAAGAGGTCTTAGCCATTCCTTTTGGAGTTCCTTTAGGTAACGGAATTTCCTGAAAACCAACTTTTTCATAAAGATGCCGAGCGTGTGTCAGAAAGCGCGCTGAATTGAATTGAGTTCGTTCATATCCATCATTTTTCATACATTTAAACATCTCAGTCAAAAGTAAATGTCCAACTCCATGTCCACGGGCACTTTCTCTTACAAATAGTCGCTTTATTTCAGCAGTTGTGGGTATTAATTCATGATACATTACACAGCCAACATATTTTTTATTTAAGGTAGCTAATAGAATTGCCCCCTTTGGCCGAGCATGTATCGTCGACAAATTCTTAAGCGTATTTGCATATTCTACGGGCTCAAAGACTTTTAATATTATATCTTTTCTTTCAGGAAAAACTTTTACTTGCCACTTTACCCAATCACGACAAAGATCTCGCGCTGCTTCAAACTCGACTTCAGATGCTGCAATAATTATCGATACTTTAACTGACATTTTTTTATTTTCCGTTATGCGGTTCCTGAACAAAGTTACACTGCTACCAAACTTAACTGCCTGTAAAAAACAATACATCCATAAAAATTGGTTATAATTCAACAATCGTTAATCACACAGTTTTAATAGCTTCGAACATCGTTTGTTCTCACAACTTTAAAACAAGACCGACCTGATCATTCAAATTAGATCTTAGCACAGCCTAGGTTTTTAACCACAAGTGTTACTTCAAAATCTAATCTTGACACTAAACTAGAGTTTATTTGGATTTTTATGCATTATAATGGTCTAAACTGAGAAAGGGTGAAGAAAATGTCATATGTTTCCATAAGAGAAGTTACTCCTCATGCTGGCAAAGAGAGTGTACTTAAAGAACGGATGAAATCAATATCAGGTATAATGAGCAAGCATGGCGCTAAATCTGCATTATACAAAGTTGTAGCGGGAGAAGGTGCCGGCCGATATGATTTACAGAACTGGTACAGCAGTCTTGAAGAGGGGGCGAAGTCATTTCAATCTTATGGGGCAGACGCAGCCTATCAAAAAATTATGCAAATGCGCGAAGATGGTCCAGCAGGCGATGTAGTCGGTCCCTGGATCGGTCGAATGGTATTTGGTGCTCCTAAAGGCGTTAAACCAGTAGTAGTTCACCGCGATTATTTTGCGCCCCGGAACACTGTGGCAAAAGCTCTGGAGCTTGCGCCAAAACTTCAAAAACTTATGGATGAGGTAGACGTTGAAGTAGGTATAGGTGTCCCAATGCTGAAAGACGATCATGAGATGCTTAGGGTGGTGTATCGTTTTGAATCAATGGTACATTGGGGAAGCTCAGTCGATAAAATGGTTATTGATGACCGTTTCTTAACACTCGTCAACGAAGCACACCAGTCAACGACATTAAAATGTTCTAGAATGCTAGTTTTGCAATAAACCTTTAAAGTAAACGCTGCTTCCAACGCGACTAGGACGTCAATATCCGTCTGCCCGACTAAATTCTAAATCGTTAAAAAGCAGTTAAGGAAAAATTGGTCGGACTCTAAAGTCCGACCATAGAGTTTCACTCGTTAAATAAGTGCTTACAAAAACGTATTAAACCCTACAAAACCACTAATTGATCACAAATTTAGACTCATATGCATAAGGTCTTGAGTGAACTGATGGACATCTGCAGGCATTTCACCGTCTAGTATTCGAGCCTGTTCAAAAAGGATCCTGCACACTACTTTTTGAAGTTCATTAGACAAAGTAGGCAGTTTTTTGATTAATTCATGGTCTAAATTTACCTCCATAACCTTTTTGCCTCCCTCAAACTCAGGGTTTTGAGCTTTTAAAATACGCTCAAGATTGAAGTCCATCCCTCCTTCGCCTGCAATCAGGCGAACAGGACTGTCAACCAAGCTTTTTGATTGGATCACATCTTCTACAACATCAGCGAGACATTCTTTTATGAGTGACGAAACTTCATCAACTGTCTGATCATCTGCTTCCTTAACCTCTTCTGCGTCCAGCTCTGAAAGATCATATTTATCTCTTGATATGGAAACAAAGGATTTCTCCTTGAATGATGCCATCTGTGTCATCCAGAAAGCATCAATTGGATCAGTCATCAAAAGTACATCGACGCCTTTTGCCTTAAAGCCTTCGAGGTGTGGGCTAGACTTAGCTTGCTTAAGAGTGTCTGCGGTTAAATAAAATATGGTTTTTTGACTGTCTATGAAGCCATCTAAATAATCCTGAAGTGATATAAGTTTATTATGCTTAAAGGAGTAAACACGAATAACATCTGCAATTTTTTCCCGGTTTTCTGTGTCTTCGTACAAACCCTCTTTAAGGACCTTGCCAAACTGAGACCAAAACGCTTCGTATGCCACACTATCTTTCTTCTGTTTTTTCTTCAGTTCTGACAAAATCCGTTTTGTCAGGTATTTTGAAATCTTTTTGATCACTGGGCTACTTTGAACCAGTTCTCGGCTTACGTTCAGGTCCAAGCTCGTTGTATCCAGAATACCCTGAACAAATCGCAGCCAAACGGGAATGATACCATCCACATCATTGCTAATAAAAACTCGGTTTATATAAAGGTTTATTTTTGTTTTACGTTCTGGTTCAAAAAGGTCAAATGGAGCACTCTTCGGGATAAATAATAGGTTTGTGAAATCGATGGATCCCTCAGTTTTATTGTGGATCGTAATAAAGGGATCTTCAAATGCACCAAAGTTTGATTTGTAAAAATCATTGTAATCTTCAGTTTTGATTTCAGATGGCGCGCGTGTCCAAAGGGCTTGCGCACTATTTGCTTGCTCATTTTCCCCGCCAATGGGTTTCAGATTGATGGGTACAAGGATGTGGTCTGAATATTTTTTAACCAAGGTGCGAAGCGTGTTAGTATCTGCATACTGTTTAGCATCTTTCCTTAGGTAAAGCTTTACTGAAGTGCCTTCTTCAACGTTTGCATCATTCGATGAAATTGAATACCCGCTTTGCCCATCACTCTCCCAAATATGACTTTTGTCTGTACCTGCTTTTCTTGTCGTAACGACAACACGGTCAGCAACCATGAACGCAGAGTAAAAGCCTACACCAAACTTGCCAATCAAGGTCTTAGCGGCATCTTTTGAATTTTCAGACGTCTGAAGGTCATCCATAAATGCAGAAGTCCCAGAGCGCGCTATAGTGCCAAATGTTTCTGAGAGCTCAGCCTCACTTAGTCCGATTCCCGTATCAATTATTTCTATTATTTTTTTCTTGGGGTCAGCGATAATCTGTATCTCATCATCTGACGCATTCAGAATTTCTGGTGTGGTTTGTCCAATAAATCTTCTTTTATGAATTGCATCTGAGGCATTCGATAAAAGTTCTCTCAAAAAGATATCTCGATCTGAATAAAGTGAGTTAATCACGATATTTAGAATTTTTCCTGTATCCGCCTCAAAACTGTGTGTGAAATCGCTCATGCCGCTCTCCTGTTGCTACAGATGCAGATAAGAAGATTTTAAGTTAGTTCAAGTTATCCGCGAAAATCACTGAAATTGAGCTCAGATAATTTCACCGCTCTTTTAACATCAAGCGAAACGAAATAACCACCTGAGACATCTCTTGTGATTTCATCTTTCAGACTAATGAAAGTAAGCAACAAATTTTAGATAGCGTTAAAACATCCGTTGCTTACGGAGGCAAAGCCAGTTTAACAGTCGAATTAGCCTGGATCAAAAATTGATACTCCACACCCTATTTGCTTTTAATTTGCCAAAAATTTCAGCAGCACTAGCTCAAAATAGTGATTATTATTGGAGAATACTATGAATCTTCCATCCAGCTTTACTCGCCGCCAATGGCTCGCTACTGCATTTGGTGCTTTGGTCTCTACAATAGGGGGCCCACTTTTTGCCCAAACAAAAGTCCATCGGATTCAAACGCAATATATTGCCGCACTGGCTTCCGAAGGTGCAACTTCAGGGTCCGGCGCAGAGACTTGGGGTATTTGGAAGGTTGATCCAGGGCCAATTGGTGTTTGGTTACGGTTTTACCAAGCTTTACAAAAAGCTGGAAATATTGCACCGGCTGGTTGGCGATTTGATATTGATGATTGGTGGCTTGACGAGAACGGCTTGATTATGAAAGCGCCAGAATTTCCAATACCAGCCGGACAGTATTACGTAACCAATGGCGAAGAACATGTTTCGTTACTGACTGTCGAAAGTCCGGACGCAAAGGGCAAACAAGCCTGGTCTTTGTCAGATGGAAAAACTATTTCAAATGTCACCCATGGCCCTTGTAGATCAGCACGCTACACGCCAACAGGGGCCTCAGAAACTTGTTCTCCAAAATATGTTGATCTTTCTGCGTTCCCCTTGAAGCCTGGTGAGGCGCCTCCTCAGGTAAACGGGTGCGATAGGAAAAGTTATTCCGTTTTGATCGTTTTTGGCATCCCAGCAGAAATTTAGTCCATAACTTTAAATAAACCAAATTATCAAATGTCTCTGAATTAAGTAA
>Ga0308001_10001523_pt1 | contig 10451 bp, 6 predicted proteins | sample Neamet5_FD_203167 | JGI IMG/M metagenome (GOLD analysis project Ga0308001, IMG submission 203167) | Marine microbial communities from water near the shore, Antarctic Ocean - #5 | ecosystem: Environmental > Aquatic > Marine > Unclassified | place: Southern Ocean | collected 2014-06-04
GAACAAACCATCGCCTCAGCAACCGCCTGGCTGTTCATCGCATCAATCCAGCTCTTCACACGCCGTATCGCAAGAGCATGAAATTACACGAGATAGTTTTGAATCAGACTCTCAGCAACAATGTCGTCAATATTTATGATGCCAATAATCGTTTGGTCCGAACGACCTATCCGGAAGGTAACTACATCGAGTACACCCGCGACGCGCGAGGAAATGTCATCCAGACAACAGCTGTGGGTAAGCCGGGCTCAGGTGCCAGCAACATTACATCGAGCGCCAGTTACAGCGCGACCTGCACCAATCCCCTGGTCTGCAATCAGCCCAATTTTGTAATCGACGCCCGCGGGAATCGTACAGATTTTACTTATGATGCCATTCATGGCGGAATCACGCGCATCGAGGTACCGGCTCCTGCGGCGGGGCAGGCGCGGCCGACCTCTGAATATGGCTACAGCCAGCTATTTGCCAAGGTTATGAATCCGAGCGGCGTATTGGTAAATCAGGGCACACCGCAATGGCGCGTGACGTCGGTTACCACCTGCAGCACTGCTGCAACTTGCGCTGGGAGCGCAACTGAAACCCGCACGACGATCGCCTATGACACGCCGAACCTTTTACCTAGCAGCGTAACGGTTGCTGCGGGTGATGGCTCGGTGAGTGCGACGACCAGCTTTACATATGATGGGCGTGACAATCTGATTGCCTTGGATGGGCCGCTACCAGGCTCATCTGACACTGTTTATCACTTCTACGACGCGCGTGATCGGCGGCGGGGCTCGATTGGCCCTGATCCTGATGGGACAGGAGCGCAGCTGCGGGCTGCAATACGCTACACCTTCGATGAAGAGAGCCGCGTGCTGACGACCGAGGTCGGCACAGCCACCGGTACGACTGAAGCGGCGCTCAATGCCATGACCGTGCTGCAGCGGATCGAAAACGTGTATGACGGTAACGGTAATCGTACTGTGCAGCGTCTCGTTGCAGGAGGCGCGGTGTATCAGCTGACTCAGTTCAGCTATGATGCAAAGAACAGGCTTGAATGCAGCGCTGTGCGCCTGAATCCGGCGGCGTTCAGTTCGCTACCGTCATCGGCTTGCACCCTCGGCGCGCAAGGCGCTGCAGGCCCGGACCGGATCACCCGCATGATCTATGATGCTCTGGACCGTGTAACTCTTGTCGAGCGCGGCGTGGGGACGAGCGCCGCAGCCGTCGAGTGGGCGAGTACCTTCACTCCTAATGGGCAGGTAGCCACGCTGACCGACGGAGAAAGCAACCGAACACAATATGCCTATGATGGGCACGACCGGCTGATGCGTACCAGCTACCCTCACCCCACAATCAAGAACACTGCTAATCCAGCTGATTATGAGCAGCTGGCCTATGATGCGGGCAGCAATGTCACGGCACGCCGCCTGCGCGACGGGACCTCGATTAGCTATGCCTATGACGCTCTTGATCGCCTGACCAGCAAGACCCTTCCCGCAGGACAACCGGGGACCAGTTACAGCTATGATCTGTTGAGCCGACCGACTTCGGCGGTGCAGGCCGGGCAGACGCTGACATTTGCCTATGACGCGCTTTCGCGCAACATTTCACAGGCTGGTCCACATGGTACGGTCAGTTATCAATATGACGCAGCCGGTCGCCGCACGCGGATGACCTGGCCCGACGGGTTCTTCGTTACCTATGAGTATCATGTCGATGGTTCGATTGCCGCGATCCGCGAAAACGGTGGTACCGCACTGGCGACCTATGGCTACGATCCGCAAGGCCGCACCATCTCGGTCGCCTATGCCAATGCTACAAGCCAGACTTTCAGCCACGATCCGCTAAGCCGCCTTGCAAGCCTCGGGATCAATCTTGCGGGCACCTCGGCCGATACGACGCGCACGTTTGGATACAACCCTGCGGGTCAGATTGCGCAGGTGACTGGTTCGAATGATAGCTATGCCTTCACCGCCCTTGTCAATGTTGACCGAGCCTATGGGGTCAATGGCCTGAACCAGCTGACCAGTGCTGGTGCCACGCCGCTGGGATATGATGCGCGCGGCAATCTCAATGCGTCGGGCTCGGACAGCTATATCTACACCGCCGAGAACCTTATGTCCGCGCGCACTGGCAGGGCAAGCTTTGTCTATGATCCTCTAGGCCGGCTGTATCAGAGCGATGCGACGGCCTCGGGTGGAGCGATCACGCGCTTTGCCTATGACGGGGTGGACATGATCGCGGAGTACAACTCTGCCAGCGCGCTGACACGTCGCTATGTGCATGGACCCGGCATCGATAGTCCGATCGTGTGGTATGAGGGCGCCGGTACGAACGATCGCCGGTTCCTTCATGCAGACGAACGTGGTTCGATTGTCGCGGTCTCGAATGCGAGCGGCGGGTTGATCAGGATCAACACCTATGACGAATACGGGATTCCTGGTTCGACTAATCTTGGTCGCTTCCAGTATACGGGGCAGGCATGGCTGGCCGAAGCGGGGCTGTTCTACTATAAGGCGCGGATGTACTCCCCGACGCTCGGCCGCTTCATGCAGACAGATCCAATCGGCTACGCCGATGGCATGAACTGGTATGCCTATGTCGGCAATGATCCGATTAACTTTAAGGATCCGAGTGGGTTGAGCGAGATCACGGTTATCGGAGAACGGGATGGCCAACCGCTAGAGCAGAACCAGATTGTAGTGACTGGGAAAAGGCAGGAGTATGGCATATCGTTTGGAGGTAGTGGAATATTTCTAGGCAACCTAAGTCTGAGCAGCGGCATAAGCCGAAATCCCGGTTTTGCGCCAGACTATGGAGGTGGGGAAGGAAGTGCGCCGCAAAGTGAAAAGAAGCTCTCACAATGCATGATCGAGTTCCTTACTTCGCAGGGGCTAGGCGCGCCAAATTTAATCGATGTGAGATTTATTAGAGGTGATGGGGGCAGATTAGCAGCTAAGGCTGCTTTCAAGAATGGCAATCCCGCAATCACCCTTGGTAACAATGTCTATGTTCGGCCGAGTTCATGGTCTCGAATTTCCAGCCCTAGCGGTGGCGCCGTATTCTTTGAGGAGGTAGTTCATTCTGTTCAATGGGAGGCACGCGGGACGTTTGACTTCGGACTTTTTTACGCACTGGGAAGCCTTATGGGCGGCTTGGCCACGGGTGATATGCACAATAGTCCCATCGAGGCACAGGCTATAGGTATGTCGAAGAATTTGCTTCGGGCTTATCAGAAAGCTGGCTCGCCATGTCAGGACTAAGCGGCGAAGGTATGGATATGAGAAAATCATTGATATGGGTTGCCTTTGCTTTTTTCGTTGCGATTTCGTGGACACTCGCATTCCTTTTCCTTTTTACTGGTGGTGGGGCCCCGTGTGGTGAGACCAGATCCTGCGTCTCTGACCAAATTGGTGTCGTTATTGTTCTCCTTTTGCTGCCTTTCCAAGTGGGCTTGGCAGCCTTCATTAAAAATCGCTTGAAGGATTGACGGGGTTCAGGGACGGGGCGCCAAACTTGAGTCTTGTTGTTCCGCAAGACCGTTGATGTCGTGTTTGCGCCGATAGCGACGATCATGATCGTTCCATTCGCCTACATTATTGGTCGACATCTAGCATATACGGGTCGTGTTTTTGGGTTGATAGGCTCAGTAGCTGCGCTAACCGTCGGGGTAACTCTTCTTTGTTTTGCTACGACTTCAATAACACAATGGGTAGTCCGGCGCTTTTTCTTGGGCTCCCCGTCGCCCCGCCCGTAAGCGAGCCTCGGGATCAATCTGTCAGGCACCTCGGCTGATACTAGCCGCACCTTCGCCTATAGCCCGGCGGGCCAGATTGCGCAGGTGACCGGCTCGAACGACTCCTACGCCTTTGGCGGGCTGGTCAATGTCGACCGGACCTATGGGGTCAACGGGTTGGCCAGTCTGGTAGTTCGGCCGAGCGGCGGCCTCGCTCCCACTGGAAACCCGTCAATGTCTCAGCAACCCCGACGGCCCAGGATCGAGGCAGGAGCGTCAGTCCCTACAGATCGCACACCGAACACGGTGTGACCGTGTGGTTTTGAAACGCGGATTGTTGTGTGATCCGAGAGGGTTGCGTTTGTTTTGGTGGTCCGAAATATATTGCGGTTTTGGGCGTCAGGGGCGGCGGAGCAAGCTTTTGCTGCAAGATCAGTTGCTTGGGTCTGAAACATCTTTCGGCCGAAATATCTTGCGGCTGCCGTTTCGGCGCGTCTCCCATGTTCTTTTAGAGCGGCCAAAAGGCTCCGCCTTGGGGCTGCGGGATGATCCCGGCCCCTGATGTCGTGCCTGCCTGATCTGCCACGTGTGAGCGGCTGAGAGGGGATCAGGGCGCGGGTGCGGCCTCCTGTCCTGCGGGCGCGGTGTGCTGCGCGAGGACGGCGGTGAGCACCGTAGAGACGGCACGCTGCTCTGCCTTGGGCAGACGGGTGATAGCATCGAGCTGCTGTTCGAGGCGCGAGGCGGGTCCGCGCTTGCCGGGGATGCGCACGGTCGGTTCCCCCTTGAGCAGTTCGTCGAGCGAAACGTCGAGAGCTTCGGCCAGCTTCGGGAGCAGGTCGGCGGCGATGCGCGCGCGGGCGACCTCGTAATGCCCCAGCGTCTGCTGGGCGATGCCGAGTTGATCGGCGAGTTGGGCTTGCGTCATGCCGCGCTGCTTGCGGAGCTGAGCGATACGCTCACCCAGTTCCCTGAAGAACGCCTGATCCTTGATGCTCATGATGGCCATCCGGTTGGTGAAGGTTGTCATGTGCATACTCCATGTTTTTGCGTGCGAGCTTGACTCTACTCCCATTGGGAGAGATACGAAAGGGAGTTATTTTACTCCAAAGTATCTTGACAGGGTTTTGGCGGAAGGCGGGGAACATGGCGCGAATCGCCGATAGCGAGATCGAGCGGCTGAAGGCCGAGGTGAGCCTGGTACGGCTTGTCGAGTCGGCGGGCGTGAAGCTGGCGCGCAAGGGCAAGGACGAACTGTCGGGGCGCTGCCCGTTCCACGATGACGATACGCCGAGCCTGTCGGTCAATGCGAAGAAGAACCTGTTCCGCTGCTTCGGCTGCGATGCGGGTGGCGGTCCGATCGACTGGGTGATGAAGGCGGAAGGGGTGAGCTTCCGGCATGCGGTGGAGCTGCTGCGGGACGGTGCGGTGTCCGATGATCGCCCTGTCTCAGCCGCTCCGCCAGTGCGCTCGACGGTGCCCAAGCTGGCCGCGCCGGTGTCGTTCGATGCGCAGGACCACGCACTGCTGGGCCAGGTGGTGGACTATTACCACGAGACGCTCAAACAGACCCCCGAGGCGCTGGACTATCTGCGCAGCCGGGGGCTCGATCATCCCGACCTGATCGCGCACTTCCGTCTCGGCTTTGCCGACCGCACGCTGGGGCTGCGCCTGCCCGAGAAGAACCGCAAGGCGGGTGCGGAGATACGCGGCCAGCTCGAACGGATCGGGCTTTATCGCCAGTCCGGCCACGAGCACTTCACCGGTAGCATCGTGGTGCCGGTGATCGACATGCATGGCACGGTCACCGAGGTCTATGGCCGCAAGATCAGGAACAACCTGCGCAAAGGCACCCCGCTCCACCTGTATCTTCCCGGCCCCCATCGCGGGGTGTGGAACGTCGCAGGGATCGCGGGCAGCGGCGGAGAGGTGATCCTGGCCGAGTGCCTGATCGACGCGATGACGTTCTGGTGTGCGGGCTTCCGCAACGTCACCGCGACCTATGGCGCGGGCGGGCTGACCGACGATCATCTGGCTACCTTCCGCCAACATGGCATCCGCCGCGTGCTGATCGCGTTCGACCGCGATCCGGCGGGCGATCGTGGGGCTGGCGAGGTCGCGGAGCGGCTGATGGCGGCGGGGATCGCGTGTTATCGCATCCTGTTTCCCAAGGGGATGGACGCCAACGCCTATGCGCTCAGGGTCACACCCGCCGCGCGTTCGCTCGGCATCCTGATCCGCAAGGCCGAATGGCTCGGCGAGGGAAAACCGCCTGCCATCACCAGCGCGCGCAGCGAACTGGATGCGGCGCTGGCCGCAGGAAAAGCGGCTGAGGAGTGCGAGGAGCCAGCCCCCATATCCCTCTCAGCCGCCGAGTCTGACGCGGCCACCGGCACGCCGCCGAAAGCTAACGAGCCGATCCCCGAACCCGCGTTGGCTTCCCCGCTGCCCGATGCTCGGGCATCCGACACCATCGAGCAGCATGGCGACAGCGAGCTGGCGCTGTTGATGGGCGACCGGCGCTACCGCGTGCGCGGGTGGAAGAAGCCCGCCAACCCTGAATCCCTGCGCGTCAATCTTCTGGTCCACCGCCCCGCCGATCCCGATAGCCGCTTCCACGTCGATACGCTCGACCTTTACGCCGCCAAGGCCCGCGCCGCGTTCGTCAAAGCCGCCGGGATCGAACTGGGCGAAGCCGAAGACGTGCTGGCGCACGATCTGGGCCGGGTGCTGCTCAAGCTGGAAGAGATGCAGGAGGCCGAGCTGGCGGGAACGCTGGCAAAGGACGAGCGGCCGCAGATGAACGCAACCGAACGGGCCGAGGCGATGGCGCTGCTGAAAGCGCCCGACCTGATGGATCGTATCCTGGCCGCCTTCGCCACGCTCGGCGTGGTGGGCGAGGCGGTCAATATCCAGACCGGCTATCTCGCCTGTGTGTCGCGGCTGCTCGATCGCCCGCTGGCGGTCATCATCCAGTCGTCGAGCGCGGCGGGGAAATCTTCGCTGATGGACGCGGTGCTGAGCCTCATGCCTGCCGATGCCCAGGTGCGCTACAGCGCGATGACCGGACAGAGCCTGTTCTACATGGGCGAGACCAACCTCAAGCACCGCATCCTCGCCATCGCGGAGGAAGAAGGCGCGGCGAGCGCCTCCTATGCGCTCAAGCTGCTGCAATCGGATGGCGAGGTGACGATCGCCAGCACAGGCAAGGATGCCGCCACCGGCAATCTGGTGACGCAGGAATACCGCGTAGAAGGCCCGGTGATGCTGTTCCTGACCACCACCGCGATCGACATCGACGAGGAGCTGATGAACCGCTGCCTGGTGCTGACGGTCGACGAGAGCCGCGAGCAGACCCGCGCGATCCACGAGTTGCAACGCCGCCGCCAGACCTTGGCCGGTCTGCTCGCAGAGGAGGACAAGGCCGCGGTGCTGGCGCTGCATAAGAACGCGCAGATGCTGCTCGAGCCGGTCGCGGTGGTGAACCCGTTCGCCGATGGCCTCACGTTCCTCGACGACAAGACCCGCACGCGGCGCGATCACATGAAATACCTCACCCTGATCCGCGCCATCGCGCTGCTGCACCAACACCAACGCGCGATCAAAACGGTCGAGCATCGGGGCAAGGCGCTGCGCTATATCGAGGTCAGTGAATCCGACATCGCGCTCGCCAACCGGCTTGCCCACGAGGTGCTGGGCCGCACGCTCGACGAGCTGCCGCCGCAGACGCGCAGGCTGCTGGCCCACATCCATCGCTGGGCCGGTGCGGAGTGCGAACGTCTCGCCCTGCGCCGCGGTGATCTGCGCTTCACCCGCCGCCGCATCCGCGAGTTGACCGGTTGGGGCGACACCCAGCTCAAGGTCCATCTGGGGCGGCTTGCCGAGCTGGAATATGTGCTGATCCACCGTGCGAAGGCGGGTCAGGGCCACGAATACGAGCTGCTCTATGACGGCGAAGGCGGGGACGGCGCGCGGTTCGTCATGGGGCTGAGCGGTCCCGGCATCGATGCTGAAACCCGCCCCTACGATGCCGACCGGTCGGGGCCAAACGGGGCGCGGTCGGCCCCCGGTCGGGGTGTGGTCGGGGACTGGTCGGCGGGTGGTCGGAGCGACCAAACGGGCGCAAAGCCGCAGCCTGCCTTGCGTTCCGGCGTTGACCCGGACGATGCACCGGAAACGCACCTCTTACGGGCCAATGGCAGCGGTGCATCCTACCCCTATGCGGTCCCCGCCGAGTGACCCGCTAGGCACTGACCATGCCGCGCAAGGGAGACACGACAGCCAAACCCGTGGTGGGCGATCCGCACGATCCCGATAGCCTCTACAATCACATGCTCCGGTTCTCCGCGTGGCAGCGTGAAAAGGCCTACTCCGAGCGCACCGTCGAGAACCGCGAGGCGGCATTGCGTCCGTTCATCACCTGGTGCGCAGAGCGCGGGCTGACCCGTCCGCAGGAGATCACCAAGCCGATCCTGGAGCGCTACCAGCGCCACCTGTTCCTCTATCGCAAGCCCAATGGCGAGCCCTTATCGACCCGCAGCCAGCATGTGCGGACCACTCCGATCAAGGCACTGTTCAAGTGGCTCGCAAGCGGCAATCACATCCTCTACAACCCGGCCTCCGAGCTGGAGCTGCCGCGCATGGAAAAGCGCCTGCCGCGCCATGTGCTCAGCGCCCGGGAAGCCGAGCTGGTACTCAGCCAGCCCGACACCGCCACCCCGATCGGTCTGCGCGACCGGGCGATCCTGGAGACGTTCTACTCGACCGGCATCCGACGCATGGAACTGGTGAATCTGCACCTGGCCGACATCGATGCCGATCGCGGCACACTGCTGGTGCGCCAGGGCAAGGGGAAGAAGGACCGGATGATCCCGATCGGCGCGCGGGCGCTGCAATGGATCGACAAATACCGCGAGGACGTGCGTCCCGACTTTGCCTATGGGGAGGATGACGGCACGCTGTTCCTGACCACTGCGGGCGAGGCGTTCGCGGCCAATCGGATGACCCAGCTCGTGCGTAATTACGTCGCTGCTGCCGATACCGGCAAGACCGGCTCGTGCCACCTGCTGCGCCACACCATGGCCACGCTGATGCTCGAAGGCGGGGCCGATATCCGGTTCATCCAGGCCATGCTCGGCCATGCCGAACTCTCGACCACCCAGATCTACACCCAGGTCAGCATCCGCATGCTGAAGCAGATCCACACCGCCACCCATCCGGGGCGGCCGATCGGAACGAAGCGCGCCGGCAGCGCGGCCGAGGACGCCGGCGAGGCTCGCGCCGAACTGCTCGCCAGGCTCGATGCGGAAGCCGAGGAAGAGGAAGGGTGAGCGCGCTATCCGCACGCTCCAGAAATGGCGGAAAACCGCCAATCCCGCTCAGCCGCACCGCAAGAGGGTGCGGATAGCACGCTCGAAAAACCGCAGAAAACCGTTACTCACGTGTGCGTAGGGTGTGTATCTGAAATGCGGGTCCGATGCGCAGCATCGTGGCCCTTCCTGCCTTCCGGTGAATCCGCCGGAATGTGGTGGACGCGCATGCCGGTATTCTTGCCCTGGGCATGGGCAGCGGCCTCTTCCATCGCCGCGATCAGGTCTTTGCCGAACCGGGTCATGACGATCAGCCCAGCACTTGCAGCCCGTGCTTCTCGACGACCGAGAGCAGCTTCAGTGCCATGCCGCTGGGGCGCTTGGCTCCGGTCTCCCACTTCTCGACCGTGGACTCGCTGGTGTTGAGGTAGCGGGCGAACACGGGCTGGCTGACCTTGTTGGCTTCGCGTAGCTGCCGGATATCGCGCGGGGCAAAGGCATGCACGGGCGAGAGGCACGCCTCGTCGAACTCACGCATGGTGGCCTTGTCGATCGCACCCACACGGTGCAGCGCACTGACCGAACTGTGGATCGCCTCGAAGGCATCGCTCTTGTAGGCTCGCTTGCTCATTATCCGTTCTCCGGTTCCCAAAAGTCCCTGTCCTTGCATATCTCGATCCAGTCCTTGCCCTCGACCAGCGCCGCCACCTGCTCCCCGGACAGACTGGCATAGCTCTTCGCCAGCAAGCGGAATGCCTTCAGCTCGTCGTCCTCGATGTTGGCGCGGTCCTGCTTGGCGAACAGGAACTCGTAAACCCACCATGCACCGCCGCGCGCCAGCACGATCGAACGATACTGGTTGCTCGACAGCCGCTTCTTGTAAACGCCGCCGCCCAGATCGTCGGCCTGCCCCTTAATCACCTGCTCGATCGCTTTGCACAGCGCGGCATCGGTGATCTTCGCCTTCCGCGCCGCCTTGGCGAACCAGGCGGACTTGAAAACGCGAGGATGAACAGGATCGGACATGCGGTCATGTAGCACTGAGTGCTACCAATAACAAGGTACAGCATCGCCTGCTGGTCAATACGGCCATGCCGGGTTATCAATCACTTCCATGACCACCGGCCACGTCCTTGCAATCAAGCCGCAACGCTTCAAGGCGACCGCTCCCGTGCGCCGGAAAACCGCCTCTGGGGGTCTCGGAGCTATCCCCCATCGCCGTCTCAGCCGCTGGCGCCTGCAAGGCGCTAATGCGTCAGGGAAAAACGCCGCGAGTTACGATTATGCGCGTCGGGTTCCTCACTTGCCGCAAAATCGTCGCCACCGAGCTCGCCAATGTGCTGCGTCAGATCTCGCATCCTGATCGCATCCGCATCCTGTTCAAGTTGCAGGCGGGCGAGCAGACCGTCAACGAATTGGCG
>Ga0308001_10001527_pt1 | contig 10446 bp, 3 predicted proteins | sample Neamet5_FD_203167 | JGI IMG/M metagenome (GOLD analysis project Ga0308001, IMG submission 203167) | Marine microbial communities from water near the shore, Antarctic Ocean - #5 | ecosystem: Environmental > Aquatic > Marine > Unclassified | place: Southern Ocean | collected 2014-06-04
TTATTCTAAAAACTGTATAGTTGAAAGAAAAACTGATGTATTTAAATTTTTTATAGATTTTGATTTTAATTCTATTGAAGTTATAGATATATATAAGTTTGTGGAAGTTATACAGGACGTTATTGATAATGTATATGGGTCTCCTCAATTTTGTATTATAACATCCGCAGATAAATATAAAGAAAATTATAGATCGGGTGTGAAATACATCAAACAGGGTTATCATTTACATTGGCCGAATATCCTAACTGATAAAGCCACTGCGCATAAGATTCGTAAGAATATAATTATCCGTTTAACCACAGAATTTGGTAAAATAGAAAATTGTTATGACAACTGGGATAAAATCATTGATAAATGTGTATACGACGCAAATGGCATTAGACTCATAGGGTCTGACAAATGTTCAATTTCAGATGGTATTAAACAATATGAAAACCGTGTTTATAAAGTCTATAGTGTGTACAACGGAAAACAATACGATAAGGAACTCACTGAGGAGTATTCAAATAATAATTTATTGTCGATCAGGCAAACGAGTATTAGATCCGATGAAAAATGTATTACACCAACTATCAATCTTCAAGAGTATGAAGAAACCGAAGACGTCGAGGATAGCAGTTCTAAAAGTGGATTTGACAGGCTTGCTAAAACATCAGGTGAATATATAGCTATTATTAAATTTTTTAAAAACTTTATGCCACTTTATTCTGCCGACGATATTCGCATAATACAAAAGGCTAAAGAACATCCCGTTTATATAATTGCCACAAAATCTAAATACTGTGGCAATAAAGGAGATTTTCATAGGCATAATAATATATACTTTAAGTTGACTCCGTGGGGTTTTTGTCAAAAATGTTTATCTGAAAGTGATGGTGAATATGGTTGTTGCAGAGATTATCAAAGTACCCCAGTTGATATAACCCCTGGTTTGGAGAGTGCTCTAGGGTGGAAGAAACCGAAGAATAAAGATGTACCAGAAATAATTCCAGTGTCAAAAGAACAAGAGCGAGATAATTTTTTATCTAAGTTGGAAAATAATATAACCGGTAAAAAAACTTCTACGGGGCCATCAAAGACTAAAAAAATTAAATTTAAGTCGAATTTAGCAAAGGGGACAAAGATATAATAACCACGCATGATATTAGAAGGCCTATCGCTATATTTCCAACCATGTTATACTTAGTTATAGATTCCATTAGATATGGAAACATACCATTGATAAGATTATATACAGGGGGAGAATTAAATAAAAGATTTAACCCAATAACAATTAAAAAAATCCTCTGGTTTTTTCTATCTTTCATTTCATTTATAATAACTTTCATTGCATTTCTTTCTCTATCCTTATTTGTTTTAAAAGTATTTTCACTCGGAGTAACATCGGTTGAGTTTTTTACTCGCATGTTAACTTTCTCCGGTAAAAATTCTTCTATTAAAGGCTTTATTTGGTCGTCTGTCTGGCGGACAGACTCTTCGCGAAATGAAGGTTCTTTTATTTTTTCAGGAACTTCAACAAGATCTTCTATATTGCATTCGTATTGAGACATTTGATATATATTGTAATATATTTAATTAAAACTTAAATTAAACGTTTTTAATAAAAATAAAAAAATATCTTATACAATATAAAACAGAATGAGTATTAGCAATGTAGCTATTAATACATTTAACTCCAGTGGTTCTCAATCGGTGTGTAGAGCTAATAAATATGCGGAAGACACCTTAATAGAATCTGATTTTTTAACTAAGTGCTCGACTAAGTATATAAATGGAACCGGTCAAACAGTTGTTCAGGGAAGCATAAAGGAATTCCCAACGGGTCTTCCAGGGCAGACAACAAATCATGACACATTTGCAATGCCAGACGACATAGATGCTATAAGTAATATTATATTAACTGCTAGAATGGCATTCGATATTCCAGCCGGCTCAGACACGGGAGAAAGTTTGGCTTCCTTTGCAAACAGCACGGCTATATATTTCTCCAACACATTTCTATTAACTTTGATAAATAGAATAGAAATAAAACTCGGGGGGTTAGTTATAGACACTCTTACATCGGACTCTATTTTTGCTAGGAATATAACTGAAACAGACAATTCATGCAATATGTCTGGAAGCACACTCGAAGGACATGAATATCCTAATATATATACGAATATCAATAGACCCAATACTGTAGCCGGTAATGGAACTGCGGCTATTAAGAATAACGTTATAGAATGGTCCATCTCTATCCCATTCACCGGTAGATCGGCCAAAATGTCTGGCGCGTTTTTGCAGGCTGGGTCTACTAACAATAAATTAACAATGAAAGTGTATTACAATAAATTCAACCCTGGCATGTTCGCAGATGCTGTAGCCGTTACAAATAGTGGTCATGAACACGAGGGGTTAGAAGGCGCGGGAGGTTTATGGCCCATTTTTGGTATTCAAAAACTTACCAGCAATACAACTATGATTCCGGAAAACTGGAAATTCTCGACAACTGCTACCGTGACTACCCACATGATTACAGAGACTGAGAAAAACTTTATCAGAAATAACGTAATCAATCGCGTAGTAAAAACATCCGAGACATTAGAGTACCAAACACCAAAAGACTTTACAAATGCAGATTATACACCCCCCAATTCTACATGGTCTAATCATGTTGCTCTACCTCCGCCTGATGGAGAATACAAACAGGTGTCTTTTGATGTTAGTAAGTTTGAATGCAATTGTAGTCATATCTTACTCTCACTGAGAATACCCGGGGTCAATGATGAAGGATCTTTCACTAATAACGAGATAACCTCTCCGTGGCCATTTACAAAAGGAACACGATATGATTCCACCAAGGTGACCGGGGGTACCGGCCAGGTGAGCGGCGGGGATTTCCACGGACCATGGCCTGAAAAACCACTATTCGACGGCTGGTGGAGCGGCATAGATAACAAAGAGACCGCAGGCCCTCTTGTCCCTGAAAACAATGACGGAGATTTTATGACCAATAATTTAGGTGTATTGCGTCACAAGAGATATGAGACTGAACCATCTCTGGTGCATTATTCCCCAGGCTTCAAGGCGCAGAACGGGAATGGATCTGCTCATAAAGTTGGCGTAGAAAATAGCGGTCAACTAGAATACGTTAATAGCAATGGACATAGAAATTCTGACTATTTTTTACCTGTCATACCTGTTGTTGGTTATACAAGGGACTGGTTAGACTCAGTGGAGTTAGTTATTGGGGGTAACAGGACCGGGTTTATTCCCGCTTCCGCTCTTAAGATGGCTAATCTAGAAGAATTTGGTCTAAAGAACCCCAAGGATTCTGGTGGGATATACGTAATAAAGTTATCAGATGAAGCGTTTAGCACAGCAGGTGTCCCGTTATCTAAGTGTAATAATATTAAACTTAATATTAGGATTAGAACATCTATATATGGCGGCGGCATCGCGGCGGCTAATGCCCCCCCTTACGGCGCCCTCAAGCGTTTTGTAATGTCTGGATTTGATTCATCCCCAGCCTGGACCGGTTGTGGTTCTCCAAAACTTGTCGCTACCGCATGTGGTACAACGATTCAAACTACCGTTGGTGGCTCTATATCTTTCGCCTCTTAAGATTTTTAATTTAGATATAATTGGTATGTAAATGTAATATAAGGAGTAAATAATATTTAAATATATTCCTTATATTATATAATTGATGGCAACTGGGGCTCATAGTTCAATTTCTTCGTATGATATGACAGGGACTCAATCTCTGGCAGTTACAGATACATTTTCTGAAGATGATAATATGTCTGTATTTTGGAATAAAAACGACACCACTAGACAAATTATACATGGGGTAAATACTAAACAAATACCCAGTTCAATTTCAACAAAAGATACTTCATGGGGAGGAACTCAGATTTTTGATATATCTACTGACATAGACGCCCTCGGTAATTTATATGTTTCAATTGTAGTGGAATTAGATACACCAGACTCCCAATTAGACCCGGGGCCTCCTAAGACGTTAACTACACTACTCAGGCGCCCTTCTGCAAAAGAGGCTATAACGTCATGGGAATTAACAGAACCTTTAATGTATAGAACTAGAGGAACTAGCAAGGGTGCCAAAAAACCAGAGGGAGTTCAAATTGGATACCCCAATGGCTGGCGAGAGGACGCAACAGGGTCTCAATATCCTAGACCATTAGATAATATTCATCCGTTTATGCCACCTGAAGATCTTCCAAGTTATCCAAATTGGGACTGGAAACCCAGAGACTTTCTACAACTTAAGGAATTACCAATTAATAGAACTTCGAAAAAAAACCTGACCGAATTTCTAGGAAATAGTGGTTACCATGGAAATACAGAAAAAGAATACCTGTTTAACCCGGATATGAGAGTAAGTAAATACTCAAAACTTGAATTATTTAGTGATAGGGAGGAATATTCAGTGGGAGATCCGCGCCCAATGAGTATTATTATGAATGGAATTTATTCTAGAACATTAAAAGAAAGCCCCAATTACATAGGACATGACAATCTTATAAGCGACTCCCTAGTGCCATCTTCTTATCAAGCAACATATAGACCCCACGATTTAAGTTATATACCAAAATACTTATCTCATAACGACTCTAAAAAATTAAGAAGAACGGGTAATGAACATTTTAATTTAAATTCTGACGGAGATATTGAATTATATACTTCCCCTGGAAATCCTGCCAGTGATTTTTTTAAATCGTATTTATCACTAGAGGAAATCAACAAATTAGTAAATTATTATAACGAGACTGATGTAATATCTAACCCAATTAACTCACTTACAACACCTAGCGATCAGCGTGGTTTCACTGATCCTGATAAATTCTCTGGCCTCCCTGGGTTTGATGTCGCCGGTAAGTTTGGGTCTCAGGATGGAAAGTCTCCTCTAGGTTGGCCTAATTCGGTATCCAATCACACGTTTGAAAAGGGTGAATATTTATTTAGTAAGGACGGTCAATTTATTTCAACTAGCACCGAGAACCCCCCCGAAGGTAGTTATTCTATTAGTTTAGATAAGATTTATCCTATAGCAGACGTTGAAGATGTATCTCCTTCTCATCAAAATGACGATCATTATGGTTATGCTACTGCAATCAGTAAAGATGGAAACACAATGGCGGTGTCTCAGGGTAGAATGTATGGATGCGAACAAAGTTCAGAAATTCAATCCCAGGTAGATGCTTTGAATATTACTTCAGCTGGTAAAGCACCTGAGTCAAATCCACCGGATACAAATTGGCCATATGGAGAAGCAGACTCAACTCATACAGCGGCGTGGACCGCTGCCATACAGGCGGGTGCCATATTATTTCCTATGAATCCAAAACGGGCCGGTAAAGTAAGGGTATATAAAAAAAATGGCGACGAATGGGTTTTAAATAAAATATTTAGCGCATCTGAAAGTAACTTGAATTCATATCCACAGGGAGCAAAAACAATAAAACGACCCGGTGCGCAAGAATATATATATCGAAATGTATATAATGAGGCTTTTATGGAAGGGAAATTTCCCCTCATCGCCCAAAAAACCCCATGGGCTTCCGGGTGCAAAAATCACATCTCTCTTAACGGAGACGGAACCAGGTTGGTTATAGGAGAGGCTGGTGGTCCAAATAATTTTATTACAACATATAACTACACCGGTGGCAATAATTGGGAAGTTTCAGATATAACTACACATGGGGTAGCCGCCGTAAATGATAAAATTGAAGACTATTATTTTCTAGGTGTATACACGGGGGATAATCTTTATACATTCGGGCCCAATTTTGGATACCCTGACAATCTCACGTACGGGATATATCCACTTCCTGAAAGTGTATGGGGTAGTGGCTTCGGAAATAATGTAGAAATGTCAAGCGACGGAAATATATTAGCAGTTACTTCATATCTCTCTCCTGTGAAAGTTTTCAAATGGAATTCTGGCTCATGGTCTGATATGAGCGCTGGGATAACGGGAGTGGCTGATTCAATATCATTGACCGACGATGGGAAAACGCTTGTAACTTCGGATTTTACAACGCATTACGTATATGTATGGGATTATGACATATCTAGTGCGACCTGGATTAATTCAGATGTTCTTCCATTGATAACTCTTCCTAATTATAGAGATTTATGGGGTCAGGGGTCAGGGTCAACATTAATTAACCCAGTTTTAAACAATTTACCCAATGGTTCACTTATAGCAGGTGTGGGTTCTATAAGTACGAATGCTTACACACAATCTCTAGGGTTTGTGGATGTGGTCAATAGTGCAAAAGCTCATAAATATCCAAATCAAAGCCCCAAAACAATACATGAGATGGGAACAGTTACGCCGATTAGTTCTACCGCCGCGGCGTTTGCACCTCCCGTAACAACATCTACTCCAAATAATAACCCATCGGTCGCACAGGCACTATTTGATGACGAGAAGGCCGAATGGGCAGCCCGAGACCTTGCAAACCCGACGTCCTGGGCAGACTATTATGCAGCAGAAAGTGCCGCTGACCCTCACCGTCTAAATGGTCAACTAGACAATTTACTTAATACCCTTATAGATGGTCCAGGAATTGGAGGAGATACATTTAATAGTAATCCAGCGCGTATATCGGGGGATGGTACACATATTTTTATACGCGGTGCTAGGGTAAAAAAAACATTATTGTATGAATATTTTCCCCAGAATATAAAAATATATACTAAAGAATCTTCTTTGCCCATAGGTCAAAGAGTCATCCCTAGGATAATGGTTGTGGCATACCCCCCTTCAAGTGAGATATTTTATAATCTAAACAATGATCCCATGATGAATGTGACATCCCCGTCTGGTAATACATTTGAGGCCGAAATTATCCCCCACCCGGGATATGATAGGCCTATAACTTCTTATGCGTTCACCCCTAATCTCAGTGTTACTAATTGGCCCGGGCAATTGGGGTCAGGAGATTATTTTACAGTTGAGATCACTTCCGGGTGTAAATGGTATCAAGAAACTAATGCTACTATATCTGAAAGGGACATTGCGAGGGCGGCGGCTAGATATCCATTTAAGGTTGATAACATTAATCTAGTAACTACCGTAGATGATATAGTAAAACATAGTTTAGAGGAGGCTGGGAGTGCAAGGCTATCAGCAGAAGAACTAGGCGCGCATCAACTACCGTGTGGTAGAGGGGAATTTTCAATATCTAGAGATGGTAAACGAATCGCATTCGGAACCCCGTTATCTGATAATGGATTTAGCCCTCATTTGCCTCAATTCCCTTCTCAGCTTATGTTATTGGGGACTTCCGCTCTTTCTATAGTCGCAGAGATACCTATGGCATCTACTTCACAGGTGCTTTATAAAAAAGCGGGTGCGGGAAATGTTAAGGTATATGAGAAAGACAGTTCTAATAGTTGGGTAGAATTATTAGGGGATATATCAGGTGAGAGTGGAGAAAAAAATATACTAGATTCTCATTCTCATGTTTCCGCCCAAACATTTCCTGAATTATATGTTACAAGTAGAACGGGGTTTTTCACAGATTCTGGAGAAATTTTGGATGTAGGTCCAGATGCAGATTCGTTTACGGCTGCAATTTCAACAGAGACGGAAGCATATATGTCAAACCTGGGAATTACAGATGAACCCCTCTTGTATCCCAATGGCCTTGGGGGTGCAAGTTTTGCCACCCCGCCTCACATATTCGGGCAGCCTGTAGCGTCAACGAATTTAACAATTTCTGCAACATGTGTTTTTCGCTCATTTGGAAGCGATAATGATGATACCGGATTGATCCGGCCCCCTATTATATCTATCGGGGTTAGGGATACAACAGGTTCTCCTCAGCAACCCCACGATCAATTTGCAATTCATCAAATGCATATAGATGGCGGAATTCCGGGTCTTAGAGAATGGGACCTAATAGGCGTGACATATGGTCCGCATACCCCCAGTAGTTCTAATTATGGTCTATATAGTGCCCTTCCCGATATCACTCCCTTCTATGTACGCCGGGGAGAAGAGCATTGGTACGTTCTCACAAAAGACGCTCAAATAATAAGTTTCTATGTAGACGGGCAATTAATTGGTTCTCATGATTATACTAATATAGCTTATCCTTCTTCTTTTGGTGCCAATGCCGTATATAAGGAAACGTCTTTTATAGGTACTCGTCGTATAAAAGGGAGAGGAAGTAGCATAAATGGAGTTATTAGAGATGTTGGAGTATGGGACGACGCACTTAGTGCAGCCGACGTCGCATCTATGTATAACGGGGGTTCTAATGGGGAGGTAAGTCTTCGTCGTGGTGCAGATGCAGACATTATATTTACTAAATTCCAAAAAACACTATCTTTAGGAGCAGATCAAAAGCTTGCATTATATAATAGTATTAGATACGGGGGCGAATTGAATAATGAATGGAATCAGTCATGGCATCAATATGGGGGAATAGATTTTATTACAAACTATTTTTCAGTTTATGGGGGTCTCTCCACAGAGTTCAGTGATTACAATTATGACGATAAAGAATCAGTTTACAATCCTTATCGAGGAGGAAACTACACTGAAAGTATCGGAGAAGGCCTTGGATGGTCTATAGATATGAGCGGGGATGGAAAGTCTATTATATCCGGAGCTCCTTACATGTCAACTATAGGAACTACAATGGCTAATCCCCGAAGAAGTTATAGGGACGTTGGTAGAGCATATGTATACGGTCTCGAAAAAATTGATAAATCTATTAATACTTTGGCTAAAAAAATTCCAGGTAAATTAAGTTTGACATTCAACGATGCTTTTAAATTGATAAATGATGCCCAGCGAAGACTGAATCACGACATAACAGATTTTTTTAATATTAGTTTTGATTCGTATAACAAGACGTGTTTTTTAAATTGGAAAAAGCAATGGGACACAGTTCCCGACCAAGCTGTTGATCCTCCAGGGTTAGAAGATTACACTAATCCTTACTGGGCTAAGTCTAATTTAACACAAAAGGTTAATATTCCATTGTCAAAGATAATTAAAAAGGTTCAATTTCAGGTTGGTAGTCAGATTTGGCAGACATTAGAAAATGAAGACATATTAGCTATCCATGCCACAGAACTTACAGAAAGTGCTTACAGGAGTTTACAACTTCAATGTTCAGGACTTGTTAGGTCTGATGGTACTAAAGAAACATTAGGTGATTCAAAATGGGTGCCCGGTAAAAAATATCAGGCAATTATACCTATTCCACTCATTTGTGGTAATCCAATGGGGAAATTTAAAACATATACATCTCATAGACAGGATAGTTATCTAAATTGTTTAGCTAAGGAGCAGCATGTAAAAATTAAAATTGAATACGCTAAAGTTGAAGATATATTTGATACAACTGATGTATACGCATACCAGGGATATTCCGCGCCGATTTATACATTATCATCCTCTGATACGCGAGGTAATTATATTACAAATGTTCCAGAAATATGGAATCCTAATATAAAATTAAGAACAGGTTTATATGGGGAATATATTAAATTGTCTGAAGAAGAAAAAGATATGTTAAAAACCAAAAAAGATAGAATATATAAGAAGCTTAAAAACTCTCAGAACGTAATATTTGACGCTTTTCCAGAAGTTATTCATAGAAATACATATGTAGATATTAAATTAGACACTTTTTCTATATATAGTTCTCACATAATAATAACAATAAAATTTCCGGGAATAACAAAAAATATTCCCTATCTAGAGTCGGCTGAAATAGTGTTAAACGGGACGACTCATTCTGGTAGAGTAAATTCAAATAGGTTATTAGCTGGGGCTAAATCTTTGGGATTATATTCAAATAATTTCACATTAGATAAAGAAGAATTAGATACAATGTATTATACATTCCCATTAGGCTCTAAAGCCTTCGGGGGATCCTCTATACCCCTTAATAGGTTTGATGATATAAATCTAAAATTGTTTTTTACAACCGACGGAGGGATACCCGATGAAGGTATAATTATACCCGAATTATCTAAAGTAAACATAGTGTGTAGAGGCGAAACAAATCTATATTACAACAACGGAATATCATCTATTTCGTTATTTTAATTGTAATTAAAATATAGATTAAATTGTATAATGACTACAGATTCTGCTGGTTATCATGCTGCACTAGAAACTTACACTGGCGATGGAACACAGTCTCTATTGGTAACGGATAAATTAGATACAAACACAAGGTCTGTATTCTGGAATGATAACGACACGACTAAACAAACAATACACGGTTCGGTTTTATCTGAACTTTTAACATCAAGCACTTCTAAGAGTGGTACGTGGGGCGGACATCAGACTTTTTCTATAGATCCAGAAACGGACTGCATAGGAGATCTTTATTTATCAATAACTCTAAATTTAAACGTTCCGGATAGTCCTCTTGACACTGAACTAAACCCAAAGACACTTAC
>Ga0308001_10001533_pt1 | contig 10420 bp, 6 predicted proteins | sample Neamet5_FD_203167 | JGI IMG/M metagenome (GOLD analysis project Ga0308001, IMG submission 203167) | Marine microbial communities from water near the shore, Antarctic Ocean - #5 | ecosystem: Environmental > Aquatic > Marine > Unclassified | place: Southern Ocean | collected 2014-06-04
GTGAGCAAATTAGAACTAGTGAAACTGGAGATGAATTAGGAACCTTTACTAGTTACATGACAGCTGTCTCTCTTTCATATAGTGCTTTAATTTCTAGAACTCAATCTTTTGGAATTAATACAAAAGTATCCTATCAGCATTTAGTAGAAATTGGTGCAGGAAGTGAGAAAGGGAAGGGAACTTCTACTGACTTTGGTTTTGACTTAGGTTATATGCACAAAGAATGGCTAACTCCGAACTTAACTTTAGGATTTAATCTATCAAATCTTGGACCAAAAGTTTCTTTTATCGACCCTGATCAGGCAGACCCTCAGCCAACAAACTTAAGTATAGGACTTAATTATGCTGCTGTAAACAGTGAGTTTAATAAAATAAATATTGTCTATGATATTGACAAATTATTGGTATCATCATATCCAGATATGGATTGGGATAAAGATGGATATATCGGTGGTTATGATGAAGATGGAAATCTAAGTCCTGGAAATGATTATAATGTTGATGGGAAAATTGAGATTGCTCATACCGACCCTATTTATAAGGCTCTCTTTACCTCTTGGGTCAATGACTGGATTTTAGGTGGTGATATAGATTATGGTTCTTCTAGCCCTGGAAATGGTGATGGCATAATTGGAGGTTATAATTGGATTGATGGTAATAATGATGGAAAAATTGATGGTACAAAATGGTTTGATACGAATGGAAATTCTAGTGTTGATCCAGGTGAAGGTGAAATGTTAGCAACGGAGGGTTCTCCTGATGATGAAGGATGGGGGAAATATAATGAATATGGTATTAAAGAAAGAGGAAATGCTAAAGACAGAAAAATTTCTGACGAATTGGATAGGTTAGTTCACAATATAGGAATGGAATATTGGTATGGAGAGTATTTTGCCATTAGGTCAGGTTTCTATTATGATAAAACTGGTAAAATTAGTAATCCAACTTTTGGTATAGGCCTTCGCTTTTCTGGATATGGATTTGATTTTGGATATACCTATGGAGAAACAGGACATCCATTAACAAATACAATGCGTTTTTCCTTAAATATGGAATTTTAAATTATTTTTTAAATGCCTATTCTTTTAATTGTATTCAGATCATTACTTATGATCTGTTTAGTATCTGTAGCGAAACCTGATATTGTTGGTTCTCTTAGAATCTGCGCATTAAGGATTTCTTTTCAAGAAGATGAATTACTTAGCACAACAGGAAATGGTCAATTTCTCATGGAAAATAAAGGGATAGATTGTGGTGATTATACTCTTGATACAGCTCCTCATAATAAACTCTATTTTGAATCCCAAATAGAAGCAGTAGATAATTATTTTCGCGATGTTTCATATGGGAAATTTGGATTAGATATTGATCAATCTACCGTATATCCATCAGGTACCAGCGAATCATACTCTTTACCGAACAAAATGAATTACTATAATCCTTACGTTGAAAATGACCTTCAAGAAAAAAGATTAACTGAACTATTTCGTGATGCTTTAGAAATTGCAGACTCTTTAGATAATATTGATTTTTCATCCTATGACTTGGTTCTTGTTTTTCATGCAGGGATTGGACAGGATTTTTCATTACCTTTTTTAGATCCAACTCCAGAGGATTTACCTTCAACCTTTATTGATCAAAAAATGATTGAAGAACATTTAGGTGTCTCTAGTCTAAATTTTAACGGATCTGAGATATCTAAGGGTATTTTGCTTCCAGAAACACAAAATCATCTATTATTTGAAGTCTCTGAATCAATGTTTTCTGATGCTTCAGAGCCTTGTGAATATCAATATGCTTTAACCGGAACTTTTGCTTTAATGATTGGATTCTCAATTGGTCTACCCCCAATGTGGAACATTGAAACCGGGAATAGTGGTATTGGTATTTTTGGCTTAATGGATCAAGGCTCTAACAATGGAAGAGGAGTTATTCCTTCGCCACCAAATGCTTGGAGTCGTATTTATTCAGGTTGGGAAACAGCGACTAATTCCATATTTTTTGAGAATATTTTTCTTCCTACTAGATCTGAGAATAATATAATAAAGGTTCCGATTAATGATTCTGAATATTTCTTAATTGAAAATAGAAGCAATAGAGTTAGAAATGGGATGAGTCTAGATTCAATTCGAGTTTTAATGGTTGAAAACAATACCTATCCACCTTACATAGAGGTATTACAAGATTCGATAGGTTTGACTAAATCTTCAAATGGGGTTATAACTTCAGTACCTAATTATGATATTGGACTTCCTGCTTCTGGTCTTTTAATTTGGCATATTGATGAAAATATTATTACTGAAAAAATTAATAATTATTCAATAAATAATGATCTAGAAAATCTTGGTGTAAACCTAGAAGAGGCAGATGGAGCCCAAGATCTAGGCTATTCATCAATATTCCCATTTAATGATCCATCTTCAGGGTATTTTGGAGATTTATGGTTTAAAGGAAATTCTCAATATGAACTTGCTAATCCAACGATGAAGGGAATGCTACCTGAATTTGGTCATTCAACATTTCCATCTACCGAATCTAATAGTGGTTCTAAAAGTTTTATTGTAATTGAGAACATTTCTTCTGCAATGGATACAATGAACTTTAATATTATAAACTCCTTTATTATAAATTATTTTCCAGATACAGCTGCACACGTAAGATCAATCTTCGATACAAACAATGATGGTCTTAATGAAATCATTGGAGGAATAGATACTTTATACATAGCCAAAATTTCTGATTCAGAAGGAATTCAAAAGAATAATTTTCATCCTGTTAATTACCAAGATTTAGACATTCTTTTTACTTCGGATAATGATAATACTAAAATCCATATTTTGGAAAGGAATAATGATTCTTCTATATATACAGTTTATGAACATTATTTTTCTGGAAATACGACATCATTGATAAGTCAAAATAATATTGACTCCCTTGTATATCCTCTTATCTTAAAAAACGATGTAACCTTAGAATTTAAATCCCAAAATCAATGGCAAAATTATTCTAAACGAGTTTTTGGTACTCCTAATAATTTTGGAATAGATATATCAGAATCAGGTATTCAAATAGATGGTTTTACAGAACCTATTCGTAAATGGGGAGAGGTTAAATTTGTTTATGTTGCAGGAATTGATCTAGATCAAGATTCAAAATTAGATGTTTTAGCCCTTGATGAAATAGGGAAGCTATACGCTTTTAATCATGATTTGATATCATTATCAGGGTTTCCAACTAAAACATTATTTACGGCACCTATACTATCAAGAGATTTATTCGGTAATCCTTTCCCTGAAATAATAGGTAAATCCAAAGATTCAACTTCTATTATTATTCTTAATAATAAAGGAAATATAATATATAATATATCAACAAAAAAAGATGATCCCCTTATTTGCTTAGCAGAAATAAATAATAATAACTCAATAGTTACGGAATCTATAATTTATAGTTTTGATCCCTTCTCTAATTCAAATGGTAATGAATGGAGTTTTGAAGATGGATTGCAAAAAAATAGGACTATAGAACTTTTATATCCAGATTCTAACGAAGTTTCAGACAACCTTTTAATCAGGTCTTACATGTATCCTAACCCAATTAAAAAAGGTAATGGTACTTTTCGAGTTGAAAGTTTTAATGCTGATTTTATCGAGGTTATAATATATGATTTACTTGGTGTTCAGGTTCAATCTTTTACAAAAAATTTAAGCCAATGTTGTAATCAAATTAATGAATGGATTTGGGAAACTAACGATTTCGAGGTAGGGGTTTACTTCGCTTTTGTAAATATAAAAAATGATGGAAATAACCAAAGTGAAATAGTTAAAATAGCTGTTTTAAAATGAAAATATATATTTATATGTCTATCCTTATTTTTTCATTTTGTAATGGGAATATTGAGTATAACCATCCTGAGTTAATTTGGTCCTCATTTGAAACTGAAAATTTTAAAATTCATTTTCATGTTGAGACTGAAAAAACAGCCCGTGAAGCCGCGACTGTTGCTGAAATCATTTATCCAAAGATTACTAATTTCTATGATTTTCAGCCTAAAGAAAAAACTCACTTAATTTTAATAGATCCAGACGATTACTCCAATGGAGCAGCATATTATTATGACAATAAAATAATTATTTGGGCATCTCCTCTTGATTTTGAGTTAAGAGGAAGTCACCGTTGGTTACAAAATGTAATTACGCACGAATTTGCTCATATTGTTTCACTTCAGAAATCAATGAAAGCGGGAATGAATATTCCTGGTGCTTATTTTCAATTTATGAATTATGAAAATGAAAAAAGACCCGATGTTTTATACGGGTATCCAAATGTAATGATAAGTTATCCAATCCCTGGGACGATCGTTCCACCTTGGTTAGCTGAAGGTATAGCACAATATATGTATGATTCGGCTGATTGGGATAATTGGGATAGTCATAGGGATATGATCTTAAGAGAAAGAGCCATTAATGATAACATGCTTTCTTTCACAGAAATGAATACATTCGGGAAAAAAGGAATCGGTAATGAATCTACTTATAATGCTGGTTTTGCATTAGCTACATTTATAGCTAATGAATACGGTTCTGAAAGTATTAAAAATATTATGGAGGAATTATCCAACCCTTTACAATTTTCAATTAATAATACTATAAAAAAAGTGTTAGATATAAGTGGAGAAAAGTTGTTCTTAGATTTTGAGAAATCTGTAAAAACGCGTTATAATAGACTTGTTGAACCAATTAATCTTATTCTAAAGAAAGGGAGAATTTTACACGATAACGGTACAACTAATATTTACCCAAAATGGAATCCGAAGAAGAATGGTTATGCATATTTGAGTAATAAGAGAAATGATTATTTTAGTCAAACTGATCTGTTTTATTATAATTTAGATACTAAAAAAGAAGTTAAAATAAAAAGTAGTGTACATTCAGCGCCTACATGGCATTCTAGTGGAGAAATTATATATTTTTCAAAAAAATCTAAATATCCCAACAAAAATGGCTCAAGGTTCTATGATATATATTCATATGATATAAATACTAAAAAAGAAAAGAGACTAACAATAGATAAAAGAGCTTTTAATCCAGTATTTATTAAAAAAGATAGTTCAATTGCTTTTATTGCAACTTATGATGGAGGACAAGATATTTATCAATTAGATTTAAAATCTGGGAAAATTGAAAAAATAACAGATTTTTTAAATCGACCTATGATTAGCCATATGACATACAACAATATTGATGGTAGTCTCTATTTTGATATAACAGAACATCATTTTAGAAATATATATAAATATAATATAAAGAAGAAGGTTTTATCAAAGGAACTAAATCATCCGCTTTATGATGAACGGAATTATGTATCAAGTAATAATGGGCTTGAAATTTATTCAAAAGACCAGAGTGGTATTTTTAATCTTTATACTAAAAATTCTAATAATAAGACTGAAGGGTACGTAACGAACGTAACTGGAGGTGCATTTATGCCAGATATATCAGTTAATGGGCGAGTTCTGTTCTCATCATATGAGAATGGTTGCTATAAAATTTCTATTCTAGATGATTTTTCTTATATAGATGAAAACTACGTTGGCTATGCTAAAGATTACTACCTGAATAATTCTGAGCTTGAGGCACCCATTACTAAATTAAATAATACACCAGCAATTTCTTATGTCGATCAATTTCCTAATATGTTTGTAATGCCTAAAATAATGTCTGATTATGGTACTATAAAGCCTGGGTTTTATTTTTATTCAAGTGAAATATTAAATAGAGTTTCATTATTTGGTGGAGCATCAATTAATCAATTATTTGACCTTGATATGTTTTTTATATTTGAATTTAAAAGACTGTACCCAACTCTCTTTTTTGAATCTTACTATCTAACAAGAAATACAACGGATAAAACTAAATATAAAAATATTTATAGTGTTGAAGATGATATAAAATTTAGACTGGTCCAGTTTCGACCCGGTATGAAAATTCCAATATTTGGAACTTTATTGGAAATATCGCATACGATTCAATGGTATAGAGCTTTTATTCAAGAACAAGTTTTAACAAATGAGTATGGTATTTTAGAAGCTGGAGCAGCTTATGACTATTTTCGTGGGAAGTCACTAAATTTTAAATGGGGGATTGATCTAGTAAAAAGGTCTTTAAATAAAACTATCAATCCTTCTGAAGGATTCTCATTTAACACTCAAATAGATTTTGAAAAAAATGATTTTATTGAGGGGCTGTCTTTTTCAGACTCAGGTACTTTAACTGAAGATTTTAAAGGTAATAACCTAATTAGATTTAAAATTAATGGTAATTATCATTATGAATTACCTTTTCTAAACCGCTGGACATTATCCGTCAGTAATCAAATGGGTTATATAAGTAATAATGATGTAGATTCCTTTTTTCATTTTTATTTAGGTGGTATGCCTGGCTTAAAAGGATATTCTTTTTATTCTATTAAAGGGACACGGTCATTATTATTTGATGCAACAATACGATTTCCTCTTTTTACTGAAAAACATTACAAAGCTAAATGGACAATTTTTCAAAATAGTACCTTTGGTGCTATCATGCAAGCAGGTGATGCATGGGGGCATGTTGAAAACCAAGAAATTAAAAAGTTTGAATTAAAAAAATCAGTAGGATTACAATGGAGAATAAATGGATTCTCTTTTTATAATTATCCGACTGCAATTGAGTTTGAATATCATTTACCACTTGATACATTTGAGGATGAAATTAATGAACAAAAAATATTATACGGAGAAAATGGTAGGAGTTACTTTAAAATTCTTTTTGATTTTTAGCCTTTGTTGTCTAAAAGTATTTGGACAAAATATTGATTTAAAATCAGATGGTATTGAAAAAGATTCAGCTTCTATTGTAATCTTAAAAAATGAATTCACGTCTTACCCTGGTAAGCCATTAGTTATGTCATTGGTTTTACCTGGCGCAGGACAAATTTATAATAAATCCCCAATTTGGAAAACAGCATCTTTTTTAGGAGTTGAATTAGCAACAATTTTTGCTTTGAACTATTTTAGTTCTGAGGCGGAGAAATATAAAGAGGACTATCAATTATATGCTGATCAAAATTGGACCCTTAGTAATTGGGTAACAAATCATACTAACTTTCCAAATCAAGAAAATAATGGAAGATTTTGGCAAAGTTTTTCATCACTTATAAGGCTTTCAGGTACCCATGACTTAAATTTAATTATCTCCGGTGATCTATCTGAGGAACTTGGACTTACTAAGGTCTCTTCAGATAGTCTTGATACTAACCCCTCTTGGGCTTTCTCTGATGATGTTGTCGTTGTTAAAGACAGGCACTTTTATGAAAATATTGGTAAATATGATCAATTTTTAGGAGGATGGGATGATGCAGGAAGTGATTGGTATTGGGAAGAAAAAGATGTTGGTGATAGCTTAGAGATCATTATTAAAACTCCAAAAAAACAGAACTATATTAATCAGAGATACAAGTCAAATCAGATGCTTACGCGAGTTAAATACAGTGTAACAACATTAATGTTTAATCATGTTATAAGTGGAATTGAGTCTGTTTTTACAAGTCAGAAAAATGCTGAAAAGAATGCCTTAAGCAATAATTTATCTAAAAAAGATTATCAGATAAATCTGACATATAACCCTTTAAATAATTCAGGAATCGGAGGGATAAACTTCTCTCTGCAATTTTAAAATGAAATATTTTAACTCTATATTTATTCTTACATTATTTTTAATATTTTCGTGTGCTGGTTCAAAGCGAGATGGAGATTTATCTCTGCAAGATAAGTTTATGGAAGGCATGAACAATTTGAATAAGGAGAAATATTTACAAGCTCAAATAGATTTTAAGCAGATAGTAATAAGAGGTACTGGATCTGATCTTGGAGATGATGCTCAATATTACTTAGCAGAATCTTTTTTTCGAAACAAAGAATATTTATTAGCTGTCTCAGAATATGAAAAACTAACAAGAAGAATGGGTTTTAGTCCCTTTGTAGAAGATGCTAGATTTAAAATTTGTGAGGCATATAGAATTGAATCACCAAAATTTTATCATGATCAAGAATACACAGAAAAATCACTTCAAAGATATCAAGAATTTTTAGATGATTTCCCAAACTCTCAATTCCTTGATGAAGTTGTCTTATCGATAGAATCACTAAGGAACAAACTTGGTAAAAAACTATATGAAGCTGGCATACTTTACATGAAAATGGATGAATTTGAATCAGCTGAAATGGCTTTTCAACGAACTATCGATTTATATTATGATACAGAGATCTTAAATAAAGCCAGAGAAGGAAAAATTAAATCCATATCTAAAAGTGGCGATATAGAAAAGGCTTTTAAAATATTAGAGGAATTCAAAACTAATTTAAAAGCTGAAGGACTGTATAAAGATCTGAACAATGATTTAAACAAAGAAAAAGAAAAAAGAATGAAGGGTTTAAAATGAAAATATGCCTTTTTGGTGGAACCTTTGATCCTCCTCATATTGGACATCTGTTAATTGCTCAAACGATTTGTGAAGCTGAATCGTTTGATAAAATTGTGTTTATTCCTGTCAATATTCCTCCTCATAAAAAAGTAAAAACATCTCTAGATGATCGTATGAATATGCTCAATATCGCTATTGCTGATAACCCTAACTTTGAAATATCGGATATTGAGATTAAACGTGGAGGTATTTCATATACAATCGATACAATTAAAACTATAAAAAAAACTTATGGTATTCAAAACAATAAAATTTCATACCTTATAGGAAGTGATAGTCTTTTAAGTTTTCATAACTGGAAAGATCCTGAGAAAATCCTTGAGGAGTGTCAGATTATTGTAGCGATAAGACCAGGGTTTAGACCCAGTGATATTCCTGCTTGGATACTACACCGAATTCAGTTTGCGAATATTCCAAGATTTGAAATTTCTTCAACAAATATCAGAACAAGATGGGTAGAAAATAAAACAATCCGTTATATGGTTACTCTTCCTGTTTGGGAATATATAAATAAAAAGAACATTTATATTTAACCTGCAAAATCAAAATACCAACGTACTAAATTTATTGACACAAGTATAGTCCCCTCTAATCTACTAATTCTCCAATTAGTCCTTATCATAAGCAATGCCAGGCCTACCATCATTACTAATAAAAAAACACTGTTGTAAATATCAGGTGCGAGCGTAGTCGGATTTAAAATACCGGCTAAGCCTAATACACCAAGTAAATTAAACAAATCACTTCCTATCAAATTTCCTATTGCTATTCCATGACGTCCTTTTAAAGCAGCTGAAACAGATGTCGCAAATTCGGGAGCAGATGTACCGGCTGCAACTATTGTAACGGCTATTACCCAATCTGATATACCCATAGCACGTGCTACTATTGAAGAATGTTTAACCATTAAATGGCCACCATAAACAATTAAAACTAGTCCTACGAAAAAATATACATAAGATTTTAAGTTTGCTGAATTTGGGTGGATTTCTTCAGGTGGATCTTTTTTGATAAATAGAAAACAAATATATCCGATTAATAAAGAGAATAATAGGACACCTTCTATTTGTGTATACTTATCATCTGGAGTCCATCCATTAATGCCAAAAAATAAAAGGAATATTAATGCTGTTGTTGCTAAAAGAAAAAAACCGTCTCTATTAAAAAGTTTTGAAGAAGTTGCAATTGGACGAATTATCGCAGTTCCTCCAAGAATAAAACCTAGATTGAAAATATTAGAACCAATCACATTACCAATTGATATATCTGTTTGTCCAGTTAGCGCTGCACTTATTGTAACTGCAAATTCTGGGGCTGAGGTACCAAATGCTACAACGGTTAGTCCTACTACTAAATCCGATATTTTTAAACTATGTGCAATCTCAGCTGCTGAATCAACTAGCCAATCTGCTCCTTTCCATAGCATCAATATGGATATTAAAACAAGTATGCAATCAAAAATTAGGTGTGAGTTCATATTTATAATTTTGTAAGGTTCAATCGATATTAAATTACTAAAAATATTAGTAATGAAAACAATAACTAAACGATTAATTTGAAAGGTAATTTATAGGTAAGTTTATATAAGTATTATAATCAAGTATATAATGGTTTTAATTAAAGAAAAGATTTCATGATTGAATTTCAAAATGTTTCCTATACCCATAAAAAAGGTTACGGGGTCAATAACCTAAATATGAACATTCCTGATGGAGAGTTCTCTTTTCTTATTGGGCCTACAGGAAGTGGGAAAACTACTTTAATGCGGTTAATTTACTTTGATTTAATACCTGATACGGGATTAGTCAGAGTAAATAAATATTTTTCTAATAAAATTTCTAATAGAAAAATATCTAAAGCAAGAAAATCAGTTGGAATGGTTTTCCAAGATCATAAACTT
>Ga0308001_10001549_pt1 | contig 10325 bp, 10 predicted proteins | sample Neamet5_FD_203167 | JGI IMG/M metagenome (GOLD analysis project Ga0308001, IMG submission 203167) | Marine microbial communities from water near the shore, Antarctic Ocean - #5 | ecosystem: Environmental > Aquatic > Marine > Unclassified | place: Southern Ocean | collected 2014-06-04
GATTCCGGTCTTTACCAAGCTATAAGGTAAGACAGGCAAGACACCGATCCGCTCCCCCGTCATATGACGGGATGGTGGGTCGGTTTTTTTTAATGAACAAAATATTTATGATGTCTACGTAATAATTAGATTGAATTAATAAGAATTAGTGAACAAAGTAAAGCAACGACCGTTGTAATATCAAACAGGAGATTCGTCCGTGGTAAAGCAAGCAATACGGGCAAGTGCAACAGCTTTTATTCTAATGATGTCGCTTCACACAGGTGTGGCAGGCGCTCATGGAAACGTAGCGATGGAGCAGGACAGCTGTATGCGTCGAGCTGGCGGTGGCAGCATGATCCATATGAGTGTTTATCAGCCTACAATTGAGCCCAGTTCACATTATTGTACGGAAATTCCTAACGTAGGCGAAACATATCTAGTAATAGATCTTGTTGATAAAGCCTTGCGTGATATGCCAGTGGGGATAAGAATAGTAAAAGGAACTGGTGATGCGGATAGCGAAACAATCAAAACCGTGAAACCTGCTTTTTATAAGAGCGGATCACTTAGTCAAAAAGTATATCTTGAACAAGGAAGATATACAGTAATAATAAAAGGCGAAGCAGTTCCGCCTGTTGAACATAGCTACCCATTACGGGTACAAATGGTAAATTATTCAGAGTTATTTCAGGAAGCAATAGGACCTACAATTGCTTTTCTAGTACTAATATTTGTTGGCTATAAAATAACAAAAACAAAAAAAGTGCAGAAATGGCTAGCATCTAAACGTTCCTAAAATATATATAATAAATCACTCAATAATATTAAAGAATAAGTTAGATAAAGAAAATTAGCGTAAATTTGCAATCTTATAAAAGGATTTTACTAATGTTTTTACAATATATGCGGCCTATTTTACTCTCCCTAGTACTAACAGTAGGGTTTTCATTTACAACTCAAGTACAGGCTCATGGTGGACTCTCACTTGCCGATGACATGTGTAAACTCACAATTGGGCCATATATGATGCATTTTACTGGCTATCAGCCAAATAGCTCAAAAGAAAAAGAGTTTTGTGAAGACATACCTGTAACAGGCCGTACAGTAGTGGCGCTCGATTATATAGAAGAAGCACTACGACCATTGCCAACAGAAATACGGGTAATTAGAGACACTGGATCTGAAGATGACTTAGAAAGCATCACAATTCTACACATGCCAGCTAAAGTCTACTCAAATGGATCAATAAATTTTGAACACAACTTTAAGGAACCAGGTAAATTTATTGGCCTAGTAACAACTGGTAAAGATGGAGAGCATGTCTCACGTTTCCCGTTCTCAGTAGGAGAAGGCTCAAGTAGTATGCCGTCTGGTTTGGTTATGGCTATGGTAGCAGCACTAAGTCTAGGTGGATTTTTCTTATTTAAGGTCGGTAAAAAACCTAAGGATAGTAGCGCGGCATAATAAAGCAACATTGCTACTATAAAGAATCGAACCATATAAGAAAGAATCTGTCAAAAGTATACGTACTGACAGTGAAAAACTTAGTAAATGTAGTCCTGCTATAGAGGCCAATATGGAATCAGTAAAATTAACAGTATTTTTACGTGTAATGATAGGCGTTGCTATAGTTGCCTCAATGTGGGCACAGACTTCGCCAGTATTAGCACATGCTCAGTTAATTAAAGCAGAGCCAGCACGTAGAGCAGCCTTAGATAAAGCACCTGCCCAAATAAGGCTGTGGTTTAATGAAGAAATTGAGGGTGCATATACTACACTTACAGTTTCTGGCTCTAATAAAAAATTGGTTACAGATGCGAAGCCAAAAGTAGTTGCAGATGATCCTAAATCAATTATTCTTCCAATGCCTGAAACCAAACCCGGGAAATATACGGTTAAGTTCAGGGTGCTATCAGTAGATGGTCACGTTGTTGATTCTACTTTCAACTACACGGTAAAGAGTAAAGTAGAAAACAAATGATCGAGATCATAGCTGCAATTGTCCGTTGGATTCAGTTAGCGGCGAACATGGTCTTGATAGGCAGTAGTATCTTTCTTGCAATATCAGCCTATAACAGAGTAGTTATTTCAAGCCCATGGGTTACCCGTCTGGAGCGGCTCCTTCCATGGATAGCAGGAATCCTTGTAATAGGGCTATTAGCGCTACTCGCAATTTCATCAGCCCTAGCAACAGGAGTAACTGAGCATGCCTGGCAACCAGGCGCTTGGTACGCATTCCTGACCAAAACTCGTACTGGACATGTTTGGATGTGGCGCGAGGGTTTTGCAATTCTAGCATTAGGGGCAGCACTCCTTATCCGGAGCTCATCTTCAAACAGGACCCAATGGCGCTACGTGTTATGTGCAACATTAGCTATCATAACCTTATCAGTTGGTTCGCTTGCAAGTCACGCTGCAGCAGAGGAGATGTCAGTTGTATCAATCCTTCCATATGCACTTCACATAGTTCTGGCTGGAGTATGGTTCGGGGCCTTACCTGCTTTTCTCTTGATTTTATTCACCAAGAAGGATGGGCAATCAAGCCAAGAAGTTGATCAGTCTGGTATACAAACCTTAAAAAGATTTTCGATTATAGCGATGCCAGTAATGCTGGGCATAGTTGCAACAGGTGTGATTGTTGCAGATCGTGCAGTAGACACATTATACGGAGCTTTAGTCGCGACTGAATATGGTTGGCTTCTTCTTACTAAAATTAGCCTACTTATATTGGTATTGATAATTGCTTTACGTGCACGCTCAACCTGGCTCCCAGCTCTTAGTCAAGGTCAAGCCTTGGCAGCGATCGGCGGGCAAAATTTAAGGAAATGGGTTCGCATTGAATTTATGATTGCTGGAGTAATAGTATTATTGGCAACTATATTAGCAAATACCATTCCGGCAAAACATGCTCTTATAGAGGAGTGGCCTTATTCGTTTCGTTTTTCTATCAACGCAACCTGGGAAGATCCATCTGTACAAACACAAGTTATGTTAGGAGCTTCTTTGCTACTGCTGGCAGGGGGACTAATCATATTTGGCAGAATTAAGAATTGGGCATTACTTCGAAGTATAGGGACCTCAGGGGTAGTTGTAGTAAGCGCATTTGCTGTAATGTTGCCGCCACTAGCCGTTCAGGCATACCCTGAAACATATCGAAATACTCCAGTTCCATTTGATTCTATTTCAATTACTAACGGTTCGGGTTATTTTGCAGAGAATTGTGTAACCTGCCATGGGCCTCAGGGCAAAGGCAATGGTGTTCTGGCAAAAAGTTTTACCAAGCCCCCCGCAGATCTACTAACAGAACCCCACACAGAATTGCATACAGCGGGAGACTTCTTCAACTGGCTAAGCAAGGGTATACCAGATACAGGCATGCCAGGTTTTGAAGATAAGCTCGATGAAGAAGGTCGTTGGGATGTAGTAAACTATATTCATGCCATGTCTCGTGGCTATCAGGCGCGTCTCATGGGCCCTAAAGTCATTCCTGATGAGCCTTCTAACGGCCCCCCTAATTTTTCGTATACCGCTCATGATGATTCACACGGAATACTTCAAGATTTTAGGTACAAGAAATCTGTTTTATTAGTTTTATTTTCCTGGCCAGAGTCACGCGCGCGACTTGATCAGCTGAAATTGGATTACGATAAGCTAGGAGACGGTAATGCAGAAGTACTTGCTATCCCTATGCACGACCTTGATTCAAAAAGTCTGGCAGAAATTACAGCAGAAGTGCCTTTTCCAGTTGTAATACAAGGAGCAAAGCAAATTACACAAAGTTATATTCTATATCGCAGGACGCTAGGGCGACCCGATCTTCTAGGAGAGGGAGATGTCCCTGACCATTTAGAATTTTTGGTAGATCGTTTTGGGTATTTACGGGCACGTTGGATTCCTGTGGCCGACGGAGATGGTTGGTCAAATATGAGCTTATTAATGAAGCAAATTGCACAACTAAAGCAAGAAAAAGAAATTCTGCCACCACCAGACGATATGGTGCATTAAGTATACGTACAGACTTATATTCGATTCAATTGTTTAGGAGAAAAAAATGAATAAATCAAGAGTTTTTATTCTACCGTTCATTTTATTAATGTTTTCATCTTTAGCCTGGTCTCATACTGACGAGTATTTTGATACGGTTGATGCGCCTAATGGCGGGCAAATGCGTATGGCCGGTCCTTATCATATGGAAATTATAACCAAGGATAAGGAGATAGTTCTATATATAACAGATCATGCAAACGCTAAAATTAGTATTGAGGGGGGGATAGGCAAAGCTACTGTGCAAACTGGAAAAACTAAAACAACAGTTAAATTACAACCTAAAGGTGACAATTCATTTAAGGGGAAAGGTAATTTTGTAGTTACTCCTGAAACAAAGATTATGGTTTTTATTAAGCTCCCAGAGCAGGATGCACAGGCTGCTAGTTTTACTCCACTAAAGCCGGCAGATAAAAGCAAACAACCAAAAGAAGAGTCAGATGATCATGCTGATTCTCATGATCAGCACAGTGATAATAACGGTGATCACCATAAAATGGAAAAAAGTGTTGATGACCATGGCGGCCACCATGAAATGAAAAAAGGTGGTGATGACCACGGCGGCCACCATGAAATGAAAAAAGGTGGTGATGACCACGGCGGCCACCATGAAATGAAAAAAGGTGGTGATGACCACGGTGGTCACTAAACATACTAAGCTGACAAATTATAGGAAGAGCAGCGCTATAAAAATAAATTAACAGAATGCCACAACTAGCTAGCGTTCATTAATCAGAAATTGTATTAAAGAATTTATTGGTTATTTAACGCGGCCTGCCGGCCCCTTTTTACATTTACACCCATTAATATAAATAGGCCGATAATGAAATAACTTCCAGTTATTAACATGGCCAGACGATGATCGCCGTGGGATATCCAGCTTATCAGCCCATATGTTATAGGGCCAATTATCGAAGACAGTTTAACTGCTAGTCCCCAAAGCCCAAAAAACTCTGCACGTCGTAGTAAAGGACTAAAATATGCTACTAACGCACGACCTGCAGACTGCGATGCACCTAAACATAATCCAGCGATATTAGCAGCAAACCAGAACATAGCGTGGTCTTGTGCTCCCCAAGCTAGTAAGACCATTATTATCCAACCAATAAGAGTTAGTGCAATAGTTGGGATATGACCAATTTTATCCTGAATAATACCAAATACGAATGCTCCTACTGCTGCGGTAACATTTACTAAAACTACAAGCAAAATAGTATCGTTATGATTAAAACCCATTACTTGCTGTGCATAAATCGCCGCGATAACGACTATGGTTTGGATGCCTGCCTGATAAAATATTAGGCAGGTCAGAAAGCGCGTTAAATCACGAAAATTACGTAACTGTTTAATTGTATTACTTAGTCTGGAGAACACCTCTTTTACTACATTACGGCCGTGTAAAAGTGGTTGTGGCTGTGCCCGCTCTTTTAAATAAAGAAATGTCGGGACACAGGAAATAGCAAATAATGAAGCAGTAATTAGCAGGGTTACGGGTATATATTGTTCAGACTGGTGTCCTTGTTCTTGCGCCCAAAGTACATAAGCAAATGAGCAACCTAAACTTACTATGCCCCCAATATAACCAAGGCTCCAACCCAAACCAGATATTTTTCCAAGGGAATTACTTTTCGCAATTTCGGGTAGAAAGGCAGCAATTAGGTTTTCACCGGTACCAAAGAAGAAATTAGCAAGAATTACAAGAAATATAGCTAGCCATAAATCTCCTGGCCCTACAAAGGAGAGTAGTAAAGTAAAGAATATACAGCCTATAGAAGTGAAGAGCAGCAGGCGCTTTTTAGCAGCGTAAGCATCTGCATATATTCCTATAATTGGTGCAGTTATAATAATGAGGGCATATGAAACTGCAAGCGTAGCTGTCCAGGCAAATGTCCCCCAATCCTGATTTCGAGCCACCATGCTTACAAAATAAGCATTAAATATTGTTGTAATAACAACAGTAGTATATCCAGAGTTCGCAAAGTCAAACATTGCCCAGGACCAGACTTCTCGTCTGTTCACATTTGCGGCCAGGTATGTAGGTTTGTCTTTTGAGGTCACTAGCTAATTAAGGTATTCAATTGTATTTATTACAATAAAACTTTCCTGAGCTAATGTACATCCTTCATAATTCGCTCGGTATATGCGATAGCAAGCGCAGACACAACAAAGGTCAGGTGTATGAGAGTTTGCCATAGCAATAACTTGGTATCGTACTGTTCAGCATTGATAAATGTTTTTAATAAATGTATAGAAGAAATTCCAATGATTGCTGTAGCAAGCTTAACTTTTAAGACGCCGGCATTCACGTGAGATAACCATTCCGGCTGGTCTGGGTGATTTTCAAGTGCTAGTCGGGATACAAATGTTTCCCAGCCACCGACAATGACCATTACTAACAGATTGGAAATCATCACCACATCTATTAATCCCAGGACGATTAGCATTAACTCTACCTCAGTTACATCACTTACCACCATTTGTTCAAATAGATGCGCAAGTTCGCGCCAGAATTCCCAGACATAAAGCCCCTGCGCCCCAATTAGGCCAATATAGAGTGGTGCTTGTAACCAGCGACTCATGAAGATCCAGCGCGGGAGTGGTCGTAGTTTGCTAGTCTTAATTTTTGTTGTATCTTCCGTCACGCTCATTTTTGTTTCCTTACAAAGGTAATATTATTTTTAATGCTAGTAATTCTTTTGTTTTAAAGCTTCATACCGTAAAGATCTAGTCACAATTGTTATTGAATTAAAGAAATAACAATAGAGCCACCCCTACCACCATTAGATAATAGCTGGTTACATTTCATATGAAAGAGAAAAGGAGTTGCAGGCAAAAGCCAGTAACTCCTTTATTAAATGGTGCTGTTGGGGGGGATCGAACCTCCGGCCTACTGATTACGAATCAGTTGCTCTACCAACTGAGCTACAACAGCAAGAAAACTAAAGATTATAGAGGTTTGGAATATAGTCGGCAAATTGAAATCGTATAACTAGATAGAGCTGAACATTCAGCATGAACTCGAATCATATTCAAAGCAAATATGTTCTATAGCTGTTGTAAATATATATTATATAAATAATGACAGGTTTTTACATATATATTGTATGGGATCTATATTTTTTGCGTAATCTTTCATAATTTCGGCTAAAATCGTTAAACGTGTAGACAATTTCGCATAATATAAGTTATTACATATAAATAATGGCAGATAGTTTAAATATAAATTTTGTGAGATCTATATGCTTTATGTAATTTTCTTAATTTCGGCTAAAATCGTTAAACGTGTAGACAATCTATCAAAAATACGGCAGTATTGTTAGATGACGCCAGGAACTTTAGCAGCAAAAAATATTTTAATCTTGCATGGACCCAACCTTAACCTTTTGGGCAGCCGAGAGCCGGATGTGTATGGAAGTGATACTTTAGAAGAAATTAACGGTAATTTAAGTAAGTTAGCGACAGAAGCTGACGTTGGCTTGGTTAGTTTTCAGAGTAATAGTGAAGCAGACTTAATAGGTCGTATCCAGCAGGCTATGGGGGATGAAACTGATTTTATCATTATTAATCCTGCGGCATTTACACATACAAGTATTGCTTTACGTGACGCTTTGTCGGCAGCTCGCCTGCCATTTATTGAGGTTCATCTTACAAATATTTTTGCACGTGAAACATTTCGCCGGGAATCGTATTTTTCTTCTCTTGCACTAGGTGTTATTAGTGGCTTGGGCGCCAGAAGCTATTATTTGGCATTCGAGTATGCAATACATGTTCGTTAATTGTGACCTAGATATTTGTATTGAAATAAAAAAATATCTAGGGGCCAAATAGGGCGCCATTGAAACAAACATGAAAATTGTGCGTGTTTAAAACACTTAAAAGAATAAAAGTATGTTTTGGGTCAAATGCCATAAATAGAACACTGCCCCGGGAGGGCTATTTTGGATTTAAGAAAGCTTAAGAAATTAATTGATTTAGTTGAAGAATCAAGTATCTCCGAGTTAGAAATAACTGAAGGAGAAGAAAGGGTTCGAATCAGTAAATCAGGAACCGGAATACCGACTCAGCTTGCCGTACCGGCAGTTGCAGCACCAGCTGTGATCTCAGTGCCAGAAACCAATATTTTGGACAAAGTTAAAGAGGCTCTACCGTCTGGCCATATGGTTAATTCCCCTATGGTTGGAACTTTCTACCGTACGTCTTCACCTGGGAGCGATCCATTTGTAAAAGTGGGACAAACGGTTAAAGCGGGAGAAACTTTGTGCATTATTGAGGCGATGAAACTTCTTAACGAAATTGAAGCTGATAAGGATGGGATTATCAAAGCAATTTTGATTGAGAATGGTCAGCCGGTTGAATACGGAGAGGCATTATTCATTATTGAATGATGTTTACTTGATCATTGCCTTTGAGGGTTGCCGGGTTAAAAGGCAATTTGTACCCTCATCATTCAGAATAGGACTTACCTAGACAGATATGTTTGAAAAAATACTTATAGCCAATCGAGGTGAGATTGCTTTGCGAATTCAGCGTGCCTGTCGTGAGATGGGCATTAAAACAGTTGCAGTACATTCTGAAGCAGATGCTGAAGCAAAATATGTAAAACTAGCTGACGAGTCAGTTTGTATCGGGCCGGCACCATCTAATCTAAGTTATCTTAATATACCTGCAATTATAAGCGCAGCAGAAGTAACAGATTCTGCAGCAATTCATCCTGGGTACGGGTTCCTTGCAGAGAATGCTGATTTCGCTGAACGGGTAGAAAAAAGCGGTTTTGTATTTATTGGCCCCCGTCCTGAAACTATTCGACTTATGGGCGATAAGGTTAATGCTAAAAATGCCATGAGAGAAGCCAAGGTACCCTGTGTTCCTGGCTCCGATGGCGCTTTACCTGAGTCCCCTGAGGAAATAAAAGAAATAGTTCGTGCCATTGGTTATCCGGTAATCATTAAAGCATCTGGTGGAGGAGGCGGACGCGGGATGCGGGTGGTGCATACAGAGGCCGCATTATCTAATGCAGTAATTGTGACCCGGAATGAAGCACAGGCTGCTTTTGGTAATCCCATGCTGTATGCAGAAAAATTTATGGAAAACCCTCGGCACATTGAGTTCCAGGTTCTAGTTGATGAGCATAAAAATGCTATCTATTTAGGAGAAAGGGATTGCTCAGTTCAGAGACGTAATCAGAAGATTATTGAGGAAGCGCCGGCGCTTGATCTTAATTCTAGAATGAGGGACAAAATAGGCTCTCGTTGTGTCGATGCGTGTCGTCGTATTGGGTATCGTGGCGTAGGTACGTTTGAATTCTTATACGAGAATCAAGAATATTATTTTATTGAAATGAATACGCGTCTGCAGGTAGAGCACACTATCACCGAAGCAGTTACCGGAATTGATTTGGTACAGCAACAAATTCGTGTTGCAGCTGGCGAGAAATTAAATATTCGTCAGAAAGATATTGAGCCTAAAGGGCATGCGATAGAGTGTCGAATTAATGCCGAAGATCCTTATAAGCTTACCCCATCTGCCGGCCAAATTACTCGGTATCATGCACCAGGTGGCCCTGGTATAAGGGTTGATTCTCATGTTTATCATAATTATACGGTACCGCCTTATTATGATTCTTTAATAGGAAAAGTAATTGCCTATGGTGAGAATCGAGATCAGGCTATAGCACGTATGCGAATAGCATTATCAGAAATGGTGGTTGAAGGGATTAAGACCAATATTCCGTTGCATCTTGATTTATTGCATGATGCAGGATTTTTGCATGGTGGGATTACCATTCATTATCTTGAACAATTGCTGGCGCAGCACAACAAGCAAGGGTAAGAAATCATCGCATTTGTAATTTATTATCTGGCCTGCTGTAACAAACAAAAAATACACATAATATGTTAAGCAAGTATGGTTTAGTTAAACTTAATTTATCCATACTTTAGTATGTTTTGGACAGCGCTCATCATTGAAACTAGCTCTGCTCATACTGAGGCACTGAATAATTTATTAATTGAATTAGGTGCTTTGTCAGTAGATACTCACGATGCGGATGCAGGAACGCAGGATGAGCAGCCATTATTTGAGCAGTTTGATGATACGCCAAAAACCACCTGGCCTAACGTAGAGATAACCGCTCTCTTTGAAGAAACTGTAGACGTGACGGCGATTATGCAAATTGTAGTACAAAATGCTCAATTGCCTTGTTTGCCCGTCTACAGGATTAAGAAAATTGAAGATCAGGATTGGGTGCGTCTCACACAGTCACAATTTGGGCCCATTAAAATATCTTCAAGACTATGGAT
>Ga0308001_10001553_pt1 | contig 10309 bp, 10 predicted proteins | sample Neamet5_FD_203167 | JGI IMG/M metagenome (GOLD analysis project Ga0308001, IMG submission 203167) | Marine microbial communities from water near the shore, Antarctic Ocean - #5 | ecosystem: Environmental > Aquatic > Marine > Unclassified | place: Southern Ocean | collected 2014-06-04
CGGGTAATTCAGGCATCGGATAACTCTAGATTTAATTCTGTCGGGGGTTAGTAAAAATAATGCGCTCTTAGTCGTCTTTTACCAATCATAATAGTATATATTATGTTTCTAAAGTTAGTTTAGGGAACTAGTATTTTGCAGAAAAATCAGTAAAATGCCGACTCCTGCTATAAAAAGCTTCTAAAAGGGAATAACTGCGCATGGCTCTAGGAAAAAGACGTAGGTCAGAAGACGAAAATGAAATTGATATGACGCCAATGTTGGATGTCGTTTTCATTATGCTTATTTTCTTTATTGTAACCGCGTCATTTGTGAACGAGTCAGGTTTGGGTGTTAGCCGTCCTCCCACCTCTGATCAGCCGCCACCAGATTCTGAAAATACTAATATTGTATTCCGCGTCTCCGAAAGTAACGAAGTGACTTTTGAAGGCCGTCGTATCGATATTCGCGCAGTACGTGCCAATGTCGAACGGATGCATGCCGAGAAGCCAGAAGCCAAAGTCGTAATTAGTTCACATCCAAAAGCGAAGACAGAGGTTTTTGTAGAGATTTCTGATCAAGCTCGCGAAGCGGGTGTCTACGACATATCTCTTTCAACAGACGAATAACTCTAGAAAATTCTCATTGATATAAATACACTACCTGCGTCGCCAACGCAGGTGGTTATCTGGGCTTCTCTCCTGTTTCTCTAGCGCTCCCTGCCTATATACTTATAGCCCAGCGCCTTGCTTGTATTCCGTTAATATTCTGACAAGATAGAGGGTCGCAAGGCACTTACTTTTGGACTTCTCTATGGAAGATCACCGCGGACATCTTAATCAAGCCGATATTGACTGGTTGCGGTCCGAGTTGCCCGACTTTGAGGCTGCGGCTTCTATCCCAAATAACCCGAGCGCCCAATTAACTCGCTATCTAACTTTTTATCAACTGCCCACAGCCTCTAACGACGTGCAATTAATCTCTGGCAAGTCAGCTGATCAACAAACCCTCATTATGGCTTGGAAACCAAGGGTCAGTCAGGGTACAGCTATAGTAGTGCATGGTTATATGGACCATGTTGGCTTATACAACCATCTTATTGAGCATCTTTTGCAGCAACAGCTCACCGTGGTCTGCTTTGATTTGATTGGCCATGGATTATCCAGCGGTGATCCAGGCTCTATTAATGACTTCGGTCAGTATGTCGCACAGCTCGAGCAGGTTATTAGCCTAACTAAAGAGCACTTTCCGGGACCAACCCATGGCATTGGTCAAAGTATGGGCGGGGCCATTCTACTCAAACATCTAATCAACCAAACCGATCACCAGCAGTATCCCTTTAGTAGTCTTAATTTACTCGCCCCCCTATTGCAACCATGGGCGTGGAAACAAAGCCGCAGAATGTATTTTTTGTCTCGACTATTTATCAAATCTATTAAGCGCGTTTTTCGTCCCAGCTCTCACGACCGTGATTTTCTAACGTTTTTACGCACCCGTGATCCGCTGCAACCAAGGTCGGTGCCTCTAAAGTGGGTGGGCGCAATGAATAACTGGGTATCAGAATTTGAACGTGCTCCGGCAAACGACTTTGCTATCAACCTTATTCAGGGGGACAGCGACAAAACTTTAGACTGGGTGCACAACCTCAAGGCCTTCAATCAAAAGTTTAGCGCTCTGTCAGTGACTATGATCGCCACTGGCAACCATCATTTAGTTAACGAGAAAGAAGATCTTAGAGCGCAAATCTTTGGCGCCCTAAAAACCTAACTAGTTGTAAATATAGTTAGGTAACCAGGTGGCTAACGCTGGCCACAACGACAGCAGTAACATTAAGAATAGCTGCAGGATGATGAAGGGCACCACGCCACGATACATATCAGAGGTCTCAACCGTATCTGGCGCCACACCGCGCAAATAAAACAGCGCAAATCCAAATGGCGGTGTTAAGAACGAAGTCTGCAGATTGATGGCAATCATCACCCCCAACCAAACAGGGTCTAGGCCCATTGCCAACAAAACAGGGCCAACAATCGGCACCACCACAAAGGTAATCTCGATAAAATCAAGAATAAAACCCAGTAGAAAAATAACCACCATGACCAGTAGAGTGGCGCCAAACAATCCGCCGGGCAAATTAGTGAAAAAATTCTCTACGATTTCTTCGCCACCAAAACCTCTAAATACTAACGAAAATACGGCGGCGCCGATCAATATCAAAAACACCATAGAAGTGACTTGAGTGGTACTAATAGCGACTTCGCGAAGCTTGGTAAAATTCAGTTGGCCTTTAAGAGCGGCAAGTGCTGTAGCACCAAAAGCACCTACACCCGCAGCTTCTGTTGGAGTAGCGATCCCAGCAAGAATTGAACCCAATACAGTCACAATCAAAAATACCGGTGGCAACAAATTTTTCATTGCCCTTGATAGGCTAGCCTTACCAATACTTTGCGAATTATTTTCATCTACCACCGGACGAGAAAAGATTACCAAATAAGCACAATAAAATGTCACCAGCAACAAACCCGGAATAATAGCACCCACAAATAAATCTCCAATAGAGATCGTTTTGGGTGTAAAGATGCCCATATTTAATTGCGCCTGCTGATAGGCGCTAGAAAGAGTATCGCCAAGTAACACCAATGCAATGGACGGTGGAATAATCTGCCCCAGCGTCCCTGTGGCGGCAATAAGACCAGTTGCTTGGGATGGAGAATAGCCTCGCTTGAGCATAGTGGGTAAAGACATCAGCCCCATTGTGACCACTGTGGCGCCAACAATACCGGTGCTGGCCGCTAATAAGGCCCCCACCAACACTACCGAAATACCTAGCCCACTGCGAAACTCACCAAAGAGATCGGCCATACTCTCCAGCAGATCCTCTGACAACCTCGACTTCTCAAGCATCACCCCCATTAAGATAAATAGGGGTACCGCAATCAAAGTGGTATTTTCCATAGTGCCAAACAAACGATTAGGCAGAGCCTGTAAAAATGCCATATCAAAATGGCCAGTAACCGTGCCCACCATGGCAAAAATTAGAGCCGTGCCCGCCAACGAAAAAGCCACTGGGTAACCAGCCATTAGAACCAGGCAGGCGGCTAGAAACATTAAGAAGGGAATAAAGTCAGCCATTAGATTAACGGCTCATTATTTTCAACTATTTGAGTCCCAGAAATGTCCACACCGATGATCACTAAGCCATTTTTAATAATTTCAGCAATACCTTGCAACAATAAACTAACAGGCATGAGTAACATGAGGGTCTTCAATAAATAGATAAACGGTAGGCCGTTATTCTCGGCCGAGGTTTCACGAATTTTCCAGCTGGCCAACACATAATCCCAGCTAGTAACGAACACCAAAAGACAGAATGGCACCAAAAAAAGAAGCCCTCCTGCAAGGTTAACCATTGCTTTAGACTTCGGCGAAAAGCCTCTATAAAAGATATCTACTCGCACATGGCCATCATGCTTTAGAGTAAAACCTAAACCCATCAGAAAGACCAGACAGTGCAAATAGGTAACCGACTCTTGTAACGCAATAGAGCCGATCTCCAAGAAATACCTTGTGACCACCACCAGAACCACCAATGTAACCATCACCATCGTTAGCCAGGCAATAAGGCGCCCGGTAATCTCAGTAAATGATTCAACAGCATTAAGTGCGAGTACTAGTGATTTCAAGAGGTTTAAAATTCCTAATTGCGATCGGCCAACAGTATACCGACTGAATAACAAGGCCGATAGCACTCTGCGGTTTAGGTACCTCGAAATAGTCTCGCGAAAATAATTAAAGCCCTTAGGGGCGGCACCGCTGAGCTATGTGAAGACTATAAATAGCAATTTATCTGTGAGCTGTTTATGTTGTGACTGCTTCATACCCAGTCCTATCGACAGTTTTCGCTTTTTAATTAGCTAAACACTTGTTAGCAGGCTTGATATACTGAAGCCATCTGTCAAACTTAACCTTTTCCATTGGGTACCTAAAAATGATGCTCACCGTTATTTCGCCGGCTAAAAAACTTGATTACAGCAGTAAAGTAAACGCTACAGCACACACGCAACCTGCTCTTTTAGCGCATTCGCAGGAGTTGTTAGACGGCCTAAAACAGTTGTCGCCTCAATCTGTCTGCAGGCTGATGGGCCTAAGCGATAAACTAGGCGCATTGAACTATGAACGCTTTCAAGAATGGAGCGCTCCCTTTAATGAGGGTAATGCTCGTCAGGCAGTGCTGGCTTTCAAGGGCGATGTCTATCAAGGATTAGACGCAGATAGCATGAGCGAGGCTGAACTCCAGTGGGCACAAGATCATCTGCGTATTTTGTCTGGCCTCTACGGTGTTCTTCGGCCCCTAGATTTAATGCAAGCCTACCGTCTTGAGATGGGTACCAAATTCGCGACCCAGCGCGGCGGCGACCTCTATTCTTTTTGGGATGGGATTATTACAGCAGAGCTTAATAGTCTGCTAAAAGAACCGGATGCGGTGCTTTTAAATCTTGCCTCCAACGAATATTTTAAGGCTGTTAAGCAAAAAAACATCCAAGCCCGCATTGTCACTCCGGTGTTCATGGACTATAAAACGGATAAATATAAAATTATTAGCTTTTTCGCCAAAAAAGCACGAGGCTTGATGTCCGCCTTTATTATTAAAAATCAAATCACACGCGTAGAGGGCATCAAAGACTTTGATTCGGCCGGGTACGCATTTAACGAGGGTATGAGTGAGGGCGACAAGTGGGTCTTCACTCGCGGTTAATTTGTAATTATGCGTAAACCCTTTTCCCAAGCCTGCGAGAATAATCGCGAGCCTATCTGCCAAGTACTCAAGCGTGTCTTTGCTGACAAGAGCGCTATTCTCGAGATAGGTAGCGGTACCGGCCAGCATGCAGTTTGGTTTGCCGAACAAATGCCTCATCTCCAATGGCAGACTAGCGATCGAACAGAGAATCACCCTGGTATCCAAGAGTGGCTGGCCGATTTCGCTCTCAGTAATTTAGTCGCCCCAATAACCTTGGATGTTTCTCAGTTCAACTGGCCACAAGACAAATATGACGGCGTTTTTTCGGCAAACACTGTTCACATTATGTCTTGGCCCGAGGCCCAGCAAATGATTTGCGGGGTGGCTTCAATGCTGGCTGATGGCGGCGTCTTCGCGCTCTATGGTCCAATGCAATATTCTGGGGTGATTAGAGCAGAAAGTAATCGAGCGTTTAATGCCCGGCTTAAGGTCCAAAACCAACAGCAGGGTATTAGAGAATTCAACGACTTAAACGCGTTGGCTGCCAATGAAGGAATGGTTTTGCAGGAGGACAATGCTATGCCCGCTAATAATAGGCTGTTAGTTTGGCAAAAGCACGGCAACAATCGACCGCTGGCTAATTAAGAAGCAGATAGTCAAGCGCGACACCTATAAACACCACCATCCCCACTCTATGGTTATTTAAAAAAGCAGCAAAGCAAGCGTCCCTAGCTCTATTTCTCGTCGTCTGATACTGGTTATAGAAGTAGCAAGCCGCTGCTCCCAAGCCGAGAAAGTAAATCCAGCCCCGACCAAATTCGATTCCTACTGAAATTAATAGCCCTAGCGTTGCGAGCTGCAACCCAGCGATAATCGTTCGGTCATGTTGCCCAAATAGAATAGCTGTCGACTTTATGCCAATTTGCAAATCATCCTCACGATCGACCATCGCATAGTAGGTGTCAAAGGCGATTGTCCAAACCACCACTGCGGCAAACAAAAGCCATAACTCTTTCGGCAAAGCCTGCCTCTCGGCCGCAAATGCCATAGGGATAGCCCAGGCCCATGCAACACCGAGGCCGATTTGAGGCAGGTTGGTAAAGCGCTTCATAAACGGGTACACCGCCGTCGCTGCTAGTCCGCCAAAGGACAATAAAATCGTTAATTGATTGGTCTGCAGCACTAGGGCCAAGGCCGTTACAAGGAGGCCGACGCATAAAAGCAACGCATGCTTTGGCTTAATTTCTCCAGCTGGCAAAGGCCGCGCTTTCGTGCGTTCAACTAGCCCGTCTACATGGCGGTCTGCGTAATCATTAATCACACAGCCCGCAGCTCTCATAACGAGCAGGCCAGCAACAAATATTGCTAAATTGCGCAGTGAAGGCATCCCCTCTGCGGCAAACCAAAGCCCCCAGAGCGTTGGCCACAAAAGCAAATAGACTCCTATTGGTCTATCCATTCGCATTAATCGCAACCAAGGATTTGACCCGCTTACTTTAGGGGCTTTGTCTGATGTACTCATGCTATGTTGTGAATCCTAAAGAGGGTTTTTGATTATAAGGCTTAAAGTCTGGCAAAAATATTTCGCTGACCAACAGAGGTTTTTGGTCAAGCCGGAAGACTGATCTTCGGCCCCAAAGCGGACCTTTAATGTGGCTTAACTTGTCTGGCAAGTGTGCCCTTTCCGCTGATAAAAAAGCGGCTTCGACAGGCTCTCTAGCCATGCTAGGATCTCGGAACAAGAGAGCGCCTAGGGGCTGACTCTCGATATTCCGTAAAAACGCCAACCGCCCTGTCAGCGTTGATAATGGCATAATGCTTCGAGCAAAAACCCATGGCTTGCCATTACCAAGCAGCAATACCTGCCTTGAATAAACCGGAGTCTCACCGTCTATATTGAGCGCTTGCGCTTCGCTCTCTGTCGGCTTGGTTTCTATCTGGTCGATGACTTCGACGACAAAGCGGTTTGCACTCGCGTCAATCAAGCGCTGGGTTAAAGATCCCCGATCAGACAACCAGTCGATCCAGTGTGGCGGTATTATTTTGTCAGGCACCGTCGCAAGAGCCTGCCATATAAACGTGGGTGGTAGAATCAAATGTGCGTCTTGTAATATGGTCAAAGCGATCTCTTTAATCTGTTGCGGTAGTATAACGGCGCTACCCTAAGGATAAACTGAAGGCTCGCCATCAGGCCTAGCCCGAAAGCGCTTGTATTCCCACTGGTACTGCTCAGGCGCTAAATCAATAACTGCCTCAACTCCCTGATTAAGCGCAGCCAAACTTACCTGTTGGTCGTCGCTGTATATTTCTCTGGTAACTGGCAGAAAGTGTATCTCCCAGCCTCCAGTAACACGAAGTGCAGTGCACATTAAGGCACGACTGCCAGAGCGCTGCAGCAGTTTGTGGATAAGGGTCATGGTCTGAGTTTGTATCCCTAAGAAGGGCGCAAAAGCACCACTGTTCGGCGGCGGCTGTTGGTCTGGCAAAATGCCAGTGATGTCGCCCCTCTGCAGGGCCTTGATTAGGGCCGCCACGCCACGCAAATTAGTCGGAACCAAGGTTGCGCCCGCTTGCTCACGGGATGTCTTTATCCACGCTTCGAGCTCTATCATTCTTGGCGGATCATATAAAGACGTCATTGCCGCCTGCTGAGAAGCCCACAACCCAAGCACCTCCCAATTCCCTTGATGGGGGATAATTAGAATGGTGCCTAATCCCTCCGACAATGCAGCCTCAAAGAGCTCTAGCCCTCTAATAGCTAATATTCTTGTCTCCAAGCCGGCATTGCCCGCTCGCCACACTTTGGGGGTTTCAAAGAGAGCCTGTGCTAAATGCGACATGCGCTTTGCGCTGAGGCGCTTAATATCAGCCTCTGTCATCTCTGGGTAACACAGGGCTAAATTAATCGCAGCCATTCTAGCCGGCTGAAGATCAAAGACAACAATCAACGCACCAAGTCCCTTGCCAAGTGCTCGAGCCACATTAAGCGGAAGCCAGGCAATGCATTTAAGAGCATACAAAATTAACTTATTTCTCATTATTGCCTTTCTTCATTTGTTTTGGCACCCCGCAGCAACCGCAAATAGACTCCGTGGCCAGTGATTGACCTTCGTGTTGTTGCTTGGAACACGATCTTGTATACATCCTTCACCCCGCAATAGCCTTGGAGTATTTAACTGAGGCTAATGCCATTATATCTAATGCCTGATCAAGCAAGCTAGCTTAATAATCCCTTTGCCGCACTTATCCCCTATCTTTATCGTGATGCGGCTTTATAATTACGCTTTTGATTGAACATTTTATTACCGTGGGTGAATGTTGTGGCTAAACTCAGTGCGCCGCCTGATACTTTTCAGGATTTAATTTCCAGATTACAAAATTACTGGGCCGACAAAGGCTGTGTAATCATGCAGCCTCTCGATATGGAAGTTGGTGCAGGGACTTTTCATCCTGCAACGTTTTTGCGCTCAATTGGGCCCGAAGTCTGGAATAGTGCTTATGTTCAGCCATCAAGGCGCCCTAACGATGGCCGTTATGGTGAAAACCCAAATCGACTTCAGCATTATTACCAGTTTCAAGTGGTTATGAAACCCTCACCAAAAGATTTTCAAGAGCTCTATCTAGGGTCCCTGCGAGATCTAGGCTTAGATACATTAATCCATGACGTTCGCTTTGTGGAAGACAACTGGGAATCACCAACGCTAGGAGCCTGGGGCTTAGGCTGGGAGGTGTGGTTAAACGGAATGGAAGTATCTCAGTTTACCTATTTCCAGCAGGTAGGTGGTCTTGAGTGCTATCCAGTCACGGGTGAGATTACCTATGGCCTTGAGCGGATTGCGATGTACCTGCAGGGGGTTGATAGTATTTATGATCTTGTTTGGGCACACGGCCCTCAGGGTGACGTCAGCTATGGAGACGTTTTCTTACAAAATGAAATTGAGATGTCCGCGTATAATTTCGAGCACGCCGATGTTGACTTCTTATTTAAGAGCTTTGACCAGCATGAGCAAGACTGTAAAAATTTGACACAAAAGGGGCTGCCGCTACCCGCCTATGAAATGGTAATGAAGGCTTCTCATACCTTCAATTTGCTAGATGCTCGTAAAGCTATTTCCGTCACAGAACGCCAGCGCTTTATCTTACGCGTGCGCGCTCTAGCAAGAGGGGTCGCGCAAGGCTACTTTGATTCTCGCCTGGCCGCCGGGTTTCCGCTGGCAGAGCCGTCTATCGCCGCGGAAGTACTAGCTCGCCATACAGGAGAGTCTAAATGAAGAGTGATTTCCTTTTTGAGCTCGGTACCGAAGAGTTGCCACCAAAAGCGCTACTGGGGCTATCGGAAGCGCTAACCTCCGGCATTTTGGCGGGCTTTAAAAGTGCCAACCTTGCGTTTGGAGAAGTCTCATCGTTCGCCACGCCTCGTAGACTCGCTGTTGTAGTGCGCGACTTAGTCGTAAAGGCTCCCAATATAGAGGTCGTGAATTGGGGTCCACCCACTAAAGTTGCCTTTGATGGCGACGGGTCGGCGACTAAGGCGGCGCAGGCTTTCGCAAAGAAAAATAATTTAGTTTTGACTGAGCTTACAAACAATGTGGAGCATGATGGTCAACAAGAAAAGCTGTGTGTGCGCAAAACAGAGGAAGGGAAAGACACCGCCGCCCTTTTGCCGGATCTTATTAACGCTGTCTTGTTGGGTCTGCCTGTTGCCAAGCGAATGACTTGGGGGAGCAGCAAAGAGCTATTTGTTCGTCCTGTGCAATGGGCCGTTTTGCTGTTTGATGGAAAGACCTGCGAAGAATCGATTTTGGGAATTACCTCAAGTAATGTGACTCAGGGCCACCGCTTTCATGGATCTGGCGATCTTACGATCAAGACCCCACTTAGCTACGAGAAACAGTTACAGGATCAATTTGTTATTGCCAGCTTCGAGCGTCGGCGAAGCATTATTCGAGAGGGCGTGGCGAACTTAGCGAAAACCATTGATGGCCATGCAGTCATTGACCCCACCCTACTGGACGAAGTTAGCGCGCTAAATGAATGGCCCGTACCTTTGATGGGACATTTTGACGCACATTTCTTGGCGGTTCCCGCTGAAGCGCTTATCTCTTCAATGAAAGAACACCAAAAATACTTCCATCTGATTGATGACACTGATCAGTTATTGCCCGCGTTTATTACTGTGGCCAACATACAGAGCAATGATCCATCTCAGGTGGTCGCTGGGAACGAACGCGTTATCCGTCCTCGGCTCGCTGACGCGGCGTTCTTTTACAAAAACGACCGGCTGATTTCCCTTGAACAGCGCAGACAGTCGTTAAAACGAGTCGTTTTCCAGGACAAATTAGGCTCGGTATTTGATAAAACAGAGCGCGTAGCTAACCTTTGTTCGCAACTGGCCCCATATACGGGTGCCAACGCAAAACTAGCTCGCCGAGCCGGTGAGTTATGCAAGTCCGATCTAGTCACAGACATGGTGGGCGAATTTGCCGACTTGCAGGGCGTCATGGGCCGTTACTATGCCCTTAATGATGGTGAAGACACGAATGTAGCAGAAGCGCAGCTAGAGCAATACCTGCCTCGCTTTTCTGGTGACAG
>Ga0308001_10001554_pt1 | contig 10304 bp, 7 predicted proteins | sample Neamet5_FD_203167 | JGI IMG/M metagenome (GOLD analysis project Ga0308001, IMG submission 203167) | Marine microbial communities from water near the shore, Antarctic Ocean - #5 | ecosystem: Environmental > Aquatic > Marine > Unclassified | place: Southern Ocean | collected 2014-06-04
GCGGAACATCGCATCATCATGGAACAGATGCGCCATCATCCCCCAGCGCCGCCGGTCGATCGCATGGGCATAGGCGGCGAGGATGTCGCGGATGGCTTCGCGGTCTTCTAGAGTTCCGGTCATTGGGTCAGCTCCACGATCACCTTACCGATATTGCCGCCGGTAAACAGCTTCGCATAGGCGGTGAGGGTGTTTTCCAGCCCCTGCGTCACGTCATAGGGCATCACGAGCGCGCCCGCCTCTGTCCAGTCGCGCAGGCGGCGGGTGAGGGCGGGGCCTTCGTGCATGAAATCGGGCGAGAAGAACCCCTCGATCCGCAGGCGCCGCATCAGCACCTGATCGAATGCGCGCGGAGACGTGCGCCCGCCGCCGGTGTAATCGGCCAGCAAGCCGCACACCGCGATGCGGCCATAGTGCTTCATGCGGGTTAGCACCTGATCGAGCAGCGCGCCGCCGACATTGTCGAAGTAGACGTCGAAGCCGCCAGCGGCGTCGAGCTGCCCGCCCGCATCGCCCGCCTTGTAATCCACCGCCCCGGCGATCCCGAGTTCCTCCGTCAGATAGGCGCACTTCGCGGTCCCGCCCGCGATCCCCCAGGCCTCGCAGCCGAGCAGCTTGGCAATCTGCACCGCGAGTATCCCCGTCGCCCCCGCCGCGGCCGAGACCAGCACGCGCTCGCCCGGCTTCGCCGCGCCGGTCTGTTCCACGCCCCACAGCGCCGTCCAGCCGTTCATCCCGAGCGGGCCGAACCAAGCGCGGCGGTCCGCAACGGTGGGGTCGAGCAGGATCGCGCCCGACATCACGGCATCCACTGTGCTGATATCGGCCCACTGACCGAAGGCGCGCACCAGATCGCCGGGCGCGAAGCCCTCGGCGCGGCTTTCCATCACCTCGCCCAGCACCAGCCCCGACATCGGGATGCCGAGCGGGAGCGGCGGCTGATACCCGTCCTCGCGGTCCGTGAGCCACATGCGGGTGCCGGCGTCCATCGACAGGTGGGTGTTGCGGATGCGGATCTGGCCGTCCGCCAGAGGGGCGAAATCCTCCTCCACGAGGTCCAGCGCGGCGGCGAAATCGGTGCCTTCGGGGCGGCGCGCGATGCGCCAGAAACGGTTCTCCATCCCGGCACATTCCGGGCGCTGCGCCGCTACGGCAACCCCGCCTTTTCGCTAGGGGTCAAAAGGCGCTGGCTATCAAATTGGCGCGGTGCGTGCGGGCGGGGCGCTTCCTAGTCTGCCCGCCAATCATAAGACGGGAGAGACATGAATGGCACTCATCACGGTGATCGGCGCGAGTGGTCGTCAGGGCCTCGCGCAGGTGCGTCAGGCGCTGGCCGCAGGGTATGACGTGCGCGCCATCTCGCGCCGTCCGGATGCGCTGGAGGGCGCGCCGGTCGAAGGGGTGGAGCGGGTCGAAGTGCGGCCGATGGATCTCTACGACACCGCGAGCTTCCACGATGCGCTCGAAGGGTCGGACTACATCTTCTATACCCACCCGCTTCAGGCCCGCGCCGATCGCGCCTACCTGATCGGCGAGGTGGGCAAGGTCGCCGCGCATATCGGCGTCAAGCGGGTCGTGTGGAACACCTCGAGCTGGATTCCGGACAAGCCCGGCGATCCCTTCACCTATGGCGAGAACACCAAGGGAATCAACGCGCTGTGGCGTTCGGGCGCGCCGGGTACGGTGTTCGGCTCGGTGCTGTTCATGGACAACCTGCTGACCAACTGGGCGCGGCCCTTCATCGTCAACGAAGGCCGGTACGTGTATCCGCACAACCCCAACCTTCAGGCGAACTGGATCAGCCTTGATGACGTCGCCCGCTTCATGCTGGCGAGCCTCGAACGGCCCGACATGGAAGGCGCGTGGCTCAACATCGGCGGGCCAGAGCGGCTGGTCGGCAAGCAGGTGACTGCGTGCCTCTCCGAAGCATTGGGCAAGGCAATCACATACGATCCCTGCACCCCTGCCGAGTTCGGCCGCTACCTCGTCGAGGCGGCGGGCGACTCCATGCCCGCAGAGATGCGCGAGAGCTTCGCCAAGGGCATCGAGGACTTCTACGAATACAACAACAACGCGCCGACCAGGCCCTTCGCGGTCGACATGGACCACGTCTACGAACGCTTCCCGGAACTGGAAGGCAAGCTTGAGACGATGGGCAGCTGGACCAAGCGGCAGGACTGGGGCGAGAGCAATTATCGGCCGGCGTTCGGGTAGTCGTCGGTCGCCGACCCGGCGCGGAGGCCCGTACAGCTGCGCGCTCCGTGGCTCCTGTTGGAGACACATGAGACACTGTCCAGAACGAGAAAACCCGCCCGGTGTCCGAACGCCTCTCAGGCGCGGACAGCGGGCGGTGCCAGGGGAGCTGAGGGCAGGTCATGTAGCCGAAGCTGACAGGTCGCGCCCGTGTAGGAAAGCGGGGCGACCTTTGCCCTCATCGTAGCCCCGGACTTGGCCCGGGGTCAGGCTTTGCTTATTCTCCGTCTGCGGCTAAGGAAGCCAAGATCCGTGTCAGGCACGGGATAACGAGGAAAGGGGGTGGCCGCTTCAGCTTCGTTTCGGCCAAAAGCTGCCATTCGGCTAGCGACCCCATATCGGTCACTAAAGCGCTCGGATGTTGGGGCATGTCTCAGCTTATGGCGGTCCGATTGCGGTTCTGTGCGCGACAGAAGCCTGCTCGGCAGCGCGAAGGTCATCGGGGGTGTTCACATTCAGAAATGGGTCAATCGCATCCGGCGATGCCTGAAATTCTGCGACCCGTGCTTGGCAGCTTTCGGCCCAACCGAACACCGAACGTTTTCCCGAGGCCAAATAGTCATGAAGCGCGCCAAGATCATTGGCGGGCCACAAGGCGTTGACAGGGTGCGGCCGCCCAAGGGACGCGGCAATGGCCGGGGCGCCGGTTCGCAAAAGAGTGGCGACGAAGTCCATTGGCAGATGCGGCTGATCGACGGCCACCGTGACGACCTGATCAAGCCCGACATCTCTCGCCCAAGACATCGCCGCATACACTCCGGCGAGCGGACCTGCTTCGGGCCATTGATCGTCGGCGATGACCTTCAGACCAAATCGCGCGTACTGATCAAGATCGTTGGCGTTGATGATCATCGGCCCGGTCGTCTGAGCGCGGATCCGGTCGATGACATGTTCCAGCAACGGCTTGCCGTGCAGATCGGCGAAAGCCTTGTTGGCCCCGAACCTGCGCGAGGCTCCTCCGGCAAGAATGCAGACACCGACTTCAGAGATCCTGCCCACCCACCGACCCATGCACTTGCAACATGTCCTGTACCTTGGCGGCCAGCGTAGAACCAGATTCCTTGCCTTGGGCGACCGGGTGCACGGCTTGCATGGCCTTGCCGATCAGGATCATCGCCGGGCCATCGCCGAGAACGGTGCGGGCCGCCAGTGGCAACATGGCGAGGTCGGTGGCAAACTGTCGCTCATGAGGCAGGCTGACGTTCTCGATCAGGATGACGGGTGTGTCGGCGGCAAGGCCCGCATCGCGCAAGCCCCTGGCGATATGCGGGGCGGCATCCTTGCCCATATAGACCGCCAGTGTCGCTTCGGGATCGGCGAGCGCCTGCCAATCGAGATCGGGCACCGCGCCGCGCTGGGTGTGGGCAGTGACGAACACCAGCCGCCGGGCGAGCCCGCGCAAGGTTAGCGAGGCTACCAGCGAAGCGGCCGCTGCACTGGCGGTGGTGACACCGGCACAAACCTGAACTGTGACGCCGGCATCGCGGCAGGCTTCGATCTCCTCGGTCGCGCGGCCGAAGATTGACGGATCGCCCCCCTTCAACCGGACGACTCGCTGACCTGACAGGGCGGCCTTCACGACAGAAGCGCAGATCAGCGGCTGCGGGGCCGAATGCCTGCCCGCCCGCTTGCCGACGCTGATGCGTTCGACATCGGGCGGCACCAGTGCCAGCACCGCCTCGCTCACCAAGGCATCGTGGAAGACGATGTCAGCGGCCCTGATCAGACGTTCGGCCTTGCGGGTCAAAAGCTCTGGATCGCCCGGCCCTGCACCCACCAGCCAGACCGATCCTGCCGGAAAATCGGCGTGCATCGTCATTCTGCGGCCTCCTTCAGATCAAGCTGCGCGTCCGCGATCATCCGCGCGATGTGCGGGCGGCATGATCCGCAATTGGTGCCCGCACGAGTGGCATTGCCGATGCAAGCGACGGTCGCAGCGCCGCCCGCCATGGCGGCGGTGATTTCGCCTTCACCGACATCGTGACACACGCAGATGATGGCGCCGCGATCCGGCCCCGCCTCACGCGGGCGACCGGCAAGCATGGCAACAGGGTCTGCCACCGGCGCGCCGAGCTGGGCGGCGATCCATTCGCGCGGCGGCAGCGCTCCCTTGCGGGTGATGAACAGCGCGGCGGTGAGCATCCCGGCATCATCGCACACGGCAAAGCGCCGCATGCCCTTGGCGGCGTAGGCCACTTCGCTGCGGGTGCCTTGGGGGAGGAGGGCATCAGGGTCAGCCTCTTCGATGCCGCCGAGTTCATAGAGCCAGCCATGCTCCACCCGCGAGCGCACCCAGTAGTCGCAATCGGGGGTGGCAAGCGGCGCGCGCTCCACCAGGAAGCCGCGCCAGACGAGGTCAGCGCGCGCGATGCGAGCCGGTGTATCCTTGAAGCCGGGCTGGCCCGAGAGCGGATCAGTGTCGGCGCTGGCGAGCCTGCCGGTGCGTCCGGTGTGCGGTGCGGCGGTCAGGTCGGTCCAGTGCATCGGCACAAACAGCCCGCCGCGCCCCTGCCCTGCGCTCAACGTGGCACGGTAGAGGCTGGTGCCCGCCGGGGTCGTGACCTTGCACAGATCGCCCTCGGCAATCCCGGCAGCGGCGGCATCGGCAGGGTTGATTTCGACCAGCGGCTCACGCCGGTGATGGGCGAGCTTCGCGCTGAGTCCGGTGCGGGTCATGGTGTGCCACTGATCGCGATACCGCCCGGTGTTGAGGCGGAGAGGAAAGGCGGCATCAGGCACGCGCGGCGCGGGCGGGGTGAGGGCGATCAGCCGGGGCTTGCCGGTGGGCGTCGGGTAGCCATCGGCCAGGGGATGCGCGCCGCCCCAGCGCAAGGGCTGCATGGCCTCATAGGCGGCGTCAGAGAGATCGGCCTGCGCGCTCAGATCAAGCTTGCGCCCGCGCGCGGCGGCGAGGGCGGTCATGGCGGCATATTCGCGGAACACGCTGGCTGCGTTCGGGTAATCGAAGGCCGCGCCGTGGCCCATCGCAGCGGCGACATCGGCGATGATCCGCCAGTCGGCGCGCGCTTCACCCGGCGCTTCGAACAATGCGCGCTGGCGGCTGATCACGCGTTCCGAATTGGTGACGGTGCCATCCTTCTCCCCCCAGCCCAGCGCGGGCAGGCGGATATGCGCGAAGCGCGCGGTGTCGGTATCCTCCAGCACATCGGAGACCACCACCGTCTCGCAACCGGCAAGCGCCTCGCGAACCCGGCCCGCATCGGGCATGGACACCGCCGGGTTGGTGGCCATGATCCAGATGAATTTGACCTCGCCCCGGTGCACGGCCTCGAACAGATCAACCGCCTTGAGGCCGGGCCCCTTGGCGAGCCGGTCAGTCTGCCAGAAAGCGCTGACCGCCGCGCGCTCCTCATCCGAAAAGCCCAGATGGCAGGCGAGCATATTGGCCAGCCCCCCGACCTCGCGCCCGCCCATGGCATTGGGCTGGCCGGTGATGCTGAACGGCCCCGCGCCGGGCCGGTTGATGTGCCCGGTGGCAAGGTGGAGGTTGATGATCGCATTGCCCTTGTCAGTCCCGCTGCGCGATTGGTTCGCGCCCTGGCTGAACAGGGTGATCATGCGATCAGAGGCAGCGACCATCGCCAGCAGATCGGCAATCAGCTGCGGGTCGATCCCGTGCTCGGCCGAGCGGTTGTCCCAGAAGCCATCGGGCACCTCGCAGCGCGCCTCCACGCCAGCGCGATCAACCGCAAGGCTGGCGAGCAGCGCATCGAACAGCGCGACATCGCCATCGGGGGCGATCGGGATGTGGAGATCGGCGCGCTCGGCGGTTTCGGTGCGGCGCGGGTCGATCACCACCAACCGGGTGCCATGCGCCTCACGCGCGCGCTCGATCCGCTGCCAGATGACCGGGTGGCACCATGCGGTGTTGGAGCCCACCAGCAGGATCAGATCGGCAGCATCGAGATCGTCATAGGTGCAGGGCACCACATCCTCGCCGAAGGCGCGGCTGTGCGCGGCCACCGCGCTCGCCATGCAAAGGCGCGAATTGGTGTCGATATTCCCCGAACCGATGAAGCCCTTCATCAGCTTGTTGGCGACGTAGTAATCCTCGGTCAAAAGCTGGCCCGAGACATAGAAGGCAACGCTGTCCGGCCCATGTTCGGCAATGCAGGCCTTGAGGCGCGCTGCGACTTCGGCAGTGGCATGGTCCCAGCTGACGCGCTGGTTGCCGATCATTGGGTGGAGCAGCCGCCCCTCCAGCGCGACTGTCTCGCCCAGATGCGTGCCCTTGGAACATAGAGCACCGCGATTGGCGGGGTGGTCGGTATCGCCCCGGATGGTAACGGCGCGCGGGCCGGTCACCTCGGCCGCGATCCCGCAGCCGACGCCGCAATAGGCACAGGTGGTCTTGATCGGAGCCACCGCCTTGCCCCTCAGGCCCCGGCCCGCGCCATGATCGCCGCCCGGTCGAGCCAGATCATCCCGTCTTCGACCTTGAGCGGGATGGTCGGCGTGCAGCCTTTGTCCCCGCCCAATGCCTCGCCCGATTGCAGCGAAATGCGCCAGTTGTGCAGCGGGCACGAGACGCTGTCGCCGTGGACGATGCCTTGCGACAGCGGGCCGCCCTTGTGCGGGCACTTGTTGACCAGCGCATAGAACGCCCCGCCGATGGTGTGGAAGATCGCGATTTCCTCCGCGCCCTCGACCGGCACGGTTCCCGCCATGCCCGGCTCAATCGCACCAACCGCGCACACGCTCACCCAGTCCGCGCTCATTTCGCCGGCTCCATCGCCTTAAGGATGCCGTCAGCGGGCGGCCCGGCGGTGATCCGCCCGACATGGCTGTGCAGGTCCGCCCTGTCGCCAGCCGCGCGCTGCGCCCAGGGGTCGTCCTGCATGAACTGCTGCGAATAGTGGAACCGCGCAGCGAGCGCCTTCACTGCCCCCGGATCATCGTAAAGCTGCGCCTTGATCCATTCGAGACCCTTGCGCTCCAACCACGGCGCGGTGCGTTCCAGATACCAGGCATCCTCGCGGTAAAGCTGGACGAAGGCGGCACAGTGTTCGAGCGCTTCTTCCTCCGTCGCGACCCGGGTGAGCAGATCGGTGGCGCGCACCTTGATCCCGCCATTGCCGCCGATGTGGAGTTCATAGCCGCTGTCGACGCAGACCACGCCGAAATCCTTGATCGTCGCCTCGGCGCAATTCCTCGGGCAGCCGCTCACTGCCATCTTGAACTTGTGCGGCATCCAGCTGCCCCAGCTCATCTGTTCGAGCTTGACCCCGAGCCCGGTCGAATCCTGCGTGCCGAACCGGCACCATTCGCTGCCGACGCAGGTCTTCACCGTGCGCAGGCTCTTGCCATAGGCGTGGCCCGAGACCATCCCGGCGGCGTTCAGGTCAGCCCAGACGGCGGGCAGATCTTCCTTTTTGATCCCGAAAATGTCGAGCCGCTGGCCGCCCGTGACCTTGACCATGCGCGCGTCGTATTTCTCGACCACGTCGGCAATCGCGCGCAGCTCGCGCGGATTGGTGATCCCGCCCCACATGCGCGGGACGACCGAATAGGTGCCATCCTTCTGGATGTTGGCGTGCATCCGCTCGTTGACGAAGCGGCTTTTCTGATCGTCGACATATTCGCCGGGCCACGCGCACAGCAGGTAGTAATTGAGCGCTGGGCGGCACTTGGAGCAGCCATCCGGGGTCGACCAGTGGAGTTCCTGCATGACCTGCGGGATCGACCGGAATCCGCGCTCCACGATCGCGGGGCGCACGTCATCGTGGCCGAAGCTGGTGCAGCCGCACAGCGTCTTGGCGCTTTCCTCGACCCCGTCGCCCAGCGTCAGCGCGAGCAGGCGTTCGACGAGGTCCGTGCACGATCCGCAGCTGGCTGACGCCTTGCACCCGGCGCGCACCGCATCGAGGCTCGCCGCGCCGCCGGTGATGCAGGCGACCACCTTGCCCTTGGACACGCCGTTGCAGCCGCAGATTTCTGCGTCGTCCGAAAGTGCTGCAACGGCGGCGTTAGGGTCCGCGAGCGCGCCCCCGGCGGCGAAGGCCTGCCCGAAGATCAGCGCCTCGCGGATGTCGGAGACGTCCTGCTGCTGCCGGAGCAGATCGAAATACCAGTTGCCGTCCTGCGTATCGCCATACAGCACCGCGCCGACGACGCGGTCGTCCTTCACCACCACGCGCTTGTAAATCCCACGCGCTGCATCGCGCAGGACAATGTCCTCGCATCCCTCGCCACCGCTGAAGTCGCCGGCGGAGAAGACATCGACGCCCGAGACCTTGAGCTTGGTCGAGGTGACCGAGCCTTCATAGCCCTTGGGGCTGGCGGCCAGCCCTGCGGCGAGCGCGCGGCACATCTCCCAGATCGGCGCGACAAGGCCGTAGCACGCCCCGCGATGCTGCACGCATTCGCCCACGGCAAGGATCGCCGGATCGCTGGTGACCATGTCGTCATCGACGATGATCCCGCGCTCGACCGCCAGCCCGCTGGCCTTGGCGAGAGTGCCGTTGGGCCGGATGCCGACCGCCATGACCACCAGATCGGCGGGGATTTCGGTGCCGTCCTTCAATCGGACGCCGCCCACGCGCCCGTCCTGTTCGATGATTTCGGCGGTGTCCGCACCGGTCAGGATCGTCATCCCCCGGCCTTCCAGCTCGGACTTGAGGAGATAGCCCGCCGCCTCGTCGAGCTGGCGTTCCATCAGGGTGGGCATCAGGTGAACGACCGTCACTGCCATGCCGCGCAAGCTGAGACCGTGCGCCGCTTCGAGCCCGAGCAATCCGCCGCCGATCACCACCGCCCTGCTGCTGGTCTCGGCCGCGGCGAGCATCGTCTCGACATCGTCAAGATCGCGGAAGGTGACGACGCCGGGCAGATCCTTGCCCGGCACCGGGATCACAAACGGATCAGACCCCGTGGCGATCAGCAGCCGATCATAGCTTTCGATCCGCCCGCCGCGCGAGACCACCTGCTGTGCGGCGCGATCAATATGCACCACCGGATCGCCGCTGACGAGAGTGATGCCATTGTCGGCATACCATTCGGCGGTGTTGATCACGATCTCATCGAAGCTCTTCTCTCCCGCCAGCACGGGGGAGAGCATGATGCGATTGTAATTGACCCTTGGCTCTGCCCCGAAGATCGTGATCGCCCAGCGGTCCGGTTCGAGCGCGAGGATTTCCTCCACCGCGCGGCACCCGGCCATGCCGTTGCCGATCACGACAAGCCGTTCCTTGGCGTCAGCGTGGCGGGGTGCCGGGATGCTGGTTTGCAGGTTCACTTGGGTTCTCCGTTGATGCGGGGCAGAGCGCCGGGCTCAGAAGCTGACTTCGGCCTGGAGGGTGAAGCGGGTGGTGTCGGGGCCGAAGCCTTGGGTCTGGTAGTTGCCGTATTTCGCCAGCAGGCCGACATCGCCGATCTTGAAGCTCACCACACCGTCGACTTCGGTGCCGTAATCCAGCCCGCCGAAGTCGCTGTCGAATTCGTGATAGGTCGCCTCTACGGTCAAGCCGCTGGGCAAGCCCTTGATCGCGAACTTCTTCGAAAGGCGGACGTTGCTGTCGCGCACGCCACCCGCCGGGGTGATGAGGAACAGGTCGGCATAGCCTTGGAAGGCGTGGGCCGTGGCGAGCGGGGTCTGGAACGCGGCGCGCCCGCCATCGCTGCCCAGCTCTTCATACTGGGCGCGCAAGGTGAAGCCCGCGTAGGCCACGCTGCCTTCGGCGAGGAAGTAATCCGCGCTGAAATTGACCGGGTTACGCCCGGTATCGCGCTCGTTGGCGTAGCCGCCCTTCAGGCCGATCTTGGCCTTGCCGGCCGGGATCGTCGCGGTGACGGTCGCGCCATAGGTCTGGCTCGAAAAGGCAAGGCGGGTGTCGTAATCATACTCGTAGCGGAAGGCGACGATGCGCACCGGATCGAACACGGCGGCGACCTTGGTTAACAGGAAATCGCCTTCGAATTCCTGGTTCGGGCTCTTCGATCCGAAGATCGTGCGCTGGCTGATGGCATAGGTCTGGTCGATCTCGACCGGGCCGAGCTTGCCGATCGCGCGCACTGCATCGAAGGTCTGCTCG
>Ga0308001_10001561_pt1 | contig 10287 bp, 11 predicted proteins | sample Neamet5_FD_203167 | JGI IMG/M metagenome (GOLD analysis project Ga0308001, IMG submission 203167) | Marine microbial communities from water near the shore, Antarctic Ocean - #5 | ecosystem: Environmental > Aquatic > Marine > Unclassified | place: Southern Ocean | collected 2014-06-04
ATAGCAAAAACAGAAGTTTTAAAATTTAATAATAAGGTATATGAAGAATGTGAAAAAGAAGAAATAACAATCTTTTTTAATGTACTTAAAAAAATTAATAAGATTGTTAACGATGAAAAATAAATATGAAATTTACTAAAATAGGCTTAAGTAGTCAATTAGAAGAAGGGTTAGAAATGATGGGATTTGAAGATGCGACTCCTGTACAAGAGCAAGCAATACCATTAATATTAGAGGGAAAAGATCTTATAGCCTGTGCACAAACTGGAACAGGTAAAACAGCAGCATTTGTATTACCTATATTAAGTATTTTATCAACAAAAAAACAAGAAAATAAAGTTAAAGCATTAATAATTGCTCCAACAAGAGAACTTGCTAAGCAAATTGATATGCAAATTGAAGGTTTTTCATATTATACTAATTCATCATCGTATCCAATTTACGGAGGTGGAACTGGGCCTGAGTTTGAAAATCAAAAACAAGCTCTAGTAAAAGGTGCAGATATAATAATTTGTACTCCAGGAAGATTAATGGCACATCTAAAATTCGATTACTTTGACACAAGTTCCGTTGAATACTTAATCTTAGATGAGGCAGATAGAATGTTAGATATGGGTTTTTATGATGACATTGTAAGCATTTCCAAAAAACTTCCAAAAAAGAGACAAACTCTACTTTTTTCAGCTACAATGCCTCCAAAAATCAGAAAATTAGCTGAAAATATTTTAATAAACCCTTCTAGTATTAGTTTAGCAATTTCTAAGCCAGCCGCTGGAATCACACAAAGTGCTTATTTAGTGCATGATGAACAAAAAGTAAGATTAATAAGAGATATACTTAAAGAAAAGTCTAAAGAAAAAGAAATTAGCCATGTTCTAATATTTGCGTCAAGCATTAAAAGTGTAAAAGCAATTAAAAAAACTCTTAACAATTCAGGTCTTAGGTCGAGTGATATGCATTCCGAATTAAATCAAGAACAAAGAGAGGATACAATAAGAGATTTTAAAAATAAAAAAATAAAAATATTAGTTGCGACAGATATATTATCGCGAGGAATTGATATCAAAGGAATTGAATTAGTAATTAACTACGAAGTTCCACACGATGCAGAAGATTACGTTCATCGAATAGGAAGAACAGCTAGAGCAGATAGAACTGGAGAAGCAATAACACTAATTAATCAAAAACAAGTTTCAAACTTCTTAGATATTGAGAAACTAATTGAAAAAAGTGTAACTAAAAACAATCTTCCACATGGATATAGTCAAGGACCTAAATTTGAAATACTAAAAAAGAATAAGAAGAAAGTTTGGAAAAAAAATAGATAAATTATCTTTTTAAAATCGGTGCATGATGAGCTTTAATTCGAGCATCAATAATTGGTATTGAGCAGGAAAAATGTTTATTAATCATTTTAGAGTGTAAGCCAAAAATATCATGTGAAGGATTTGAGCGTGTGAAACATACCCATAACCAATTACTAAAATCTTCTGAAACAAAATTAGCATCATCAACAACAGTAATTAAACTAATACCTTTCAAATTAATTTTTTCTAAATACTCAATCAAAATATTAATATCACCATTTCCATCAATTGACAAAACTCCATCACACACCATAAATGAATGATTAAAATGATTAGGCAAATCTAATGTAGGTTTAATACTTAATAAACTTCTTTTTTTAATACCAGCAGCGGCAATTATCACCTTTGAACCTTCATTTAAACCTTCCCCGCTATAGTCTAAAGTATCCATTGTAGTTTTAGTTTGAAAATGAAGATCCCTTGACCAATTAACTCTTTCAAATAAATGCTTAAAAAAAGCTTCTTTATCATTTATATCTGGAGCATTTTCTTCTTCGATAATAAATAGATATTTTGCTAATGATAACTGACCCGTACCTAAAATATGATTTGCAATAGTTAAAATTTCTTGAGGAACTCTAGTTGGGTTATAAGGAGTATATCTTTCACTTCCTATTGCTAATAATAATGGATGCACTCCAGATTCATCAACTGCATTAACAGATTTAAGTCCTGGAATTTCATTTTCAATAGCCTTGCCGGTCATTGAATGAATTAATTTACCAAACTGTGAATCCTCCTGAGGAGGTCTTCCTACGACTGTAAAAGGCCAAATAGCATTCTTTTTAGCAAATACTTTTTTAACATTTATGAAAGGAAAGTCATGAGTTAAACTATAATACCCTAGATGATCTCCAAAAGGACCTTCAGGCTTTAATTTAGTATCTATTTCTCCACAGATTACAAAGTCAGCATCAGAAGAGATAGTATAACCATCTAAAAGTGAGTATCGAAATCTACGTCCCTCTAATATTCCTGCAAATGTAAGCTCAGACATATTATCTGGCAAAGGCATTACAGAAGAGAATGTGTGTGAAGGAGGTCCTCCAACAAAAATTGAAACTTTTAGTGGGATACCTTTTTTTATTGCATTTTTCTGATGAACTCCAATACCTCTATGAATTTGATAGTGAATTCCAATTTCTTTATTTTGAATGTAATTATTTCCACTTAACTGAATTCTATACATCCCTAAATTTGAATTCATAATTCCAGGGTTATTAATATCTTCTGAAAAAACTTGTGGCAGTGTGATAAAAGAACCTCCATCATCAGGCCAACATTTAATTTGTGGAATATCAGAAATTTTTATTTCTTCAAAAGATTTAGGAAAAGGAACCTTCATAGGTAATGCCTTAATCGCATAAAAAGCACTTTGCAATGAAGATAATGGGTTTTTAAAACCATTAATTGGATTTAATTGTAAATCAATAATTTTTTTTACCTTATTAATAGATTTCCTAAAAATAAAATTACTTCTTTCTAACGTTCCAAATAGATTAGAAACTGCTGGATACTTACTTCCTTTAATGTTTTCAAAAAGTAAAGCTTTGCCAGATTTTTTGAACTCCGCTAAGTGAATGGAAGCCATTTCTAAATTAGGATCAACTTCTTTTTTAATTCTTTTTAAAAAACCATGATCTTCTAGATCTTTAATACACGCTTGTAATGATGAATAACTCATGCAGTAAAATTAAAAAAAGGCAACTTAAAAATTGCCTTTTTAAATATATATTTAAAATGAATTATCTAGTAATAATATCTGAATAACTTCTTTGATTTGCACCAGTATATACCTGTCTTGGTCTACCAATAGGCTCAGTATTCTCACGCATTTCTTTCCATTGCGCAATCCAGCCAGGAAGTCTTCCTAAAGCAAACATAACTGTAAACATATCTGTAGGAATCCCTAATGCTCTGTAAATTATACCAGAATAAAAATCAACATTGGGGTATAAACCTCTTGACTTAAAATAATCATCATTAAGAGCTACTTCCTCTAATTTCATAGCAATATCTAATACCGGATCTTGAATTCCTAACTGAGATAATACATCATCTGCAGCTTTTTTAATAATTTTGGCTCTTGGATCAAAATTCTTATAAACTCTGTGACCAAATCCCATTAATCTAAATGAATCATTTTTATCTTTTGCTTTAGAGATGTATTTATCAACATCTCCACCATTAGATTTAATTTCTTCAAGCATTTCTATAACTGCTTGATTTGCACCACCATGTAAAGGACCCCATAGTGCAGCAATACCTGCAGAAATAGATGCATATAAACTTGCATGAGATGAACCAACTATTCTAACTGTTGATGCAGAACAATTTTGTTCATGATCGGCATGAAGAATTAAAAGTTTATCAAGAGCTTTTGCAATTATTGGGTTTATTTCAGTTTCATTAGTTGGTAACCCGAACATCATATGTAGAAAATTACTAGTATAATTAAGTTTATTCTTAGGATACATAATAGGCTGCCTCATTCTATTTTTATAACTCCAAGCAGCTAGTGTAGGCAGTTTAGCAATTAATCTAATAATAGTTCCATTTACTGCATCTGAAGATCTATTTGGATCTAACGATTTCGGATAAAAAGCAGTGAGAGAAGAAACAAGCGATGAAAGAACTCCCATTGGATGCGCTCTTGAGGGGAAACCATCTAAAATAGCTTTAACATCTTCATGTACTAAAGTATGAGAAGTTATTTCACTGATAAAATCATCTAATTGAAGCTTAGTTGGTAACTCTCCATAAATTAATAAATATGAGACCTCTAGAAAATTTGATTTCTCAGCTAATTCTTCAATAGAATACCCTCTATATCTTAAAATACCTTCTTCTCCATCTAAAAAAGTTATAGCACTTTTAGTTGAACCTGTATTCTTAAAACCTCTATCAAGAGTTATTAATCCTGATTCTGATCTTAATTTACTAATATCAATTGCATATTCATTTTCTGAACCAACAATGACTGGAAGATCATATTTTTTTCCTTCGAAATGTAATTCTGCTTTTCTACTCATACTAATAAATTATTTTATGTAAATATACTATCTTAAAAAAAAATTACCTAACAAACTTGAATCCTTTTCCTGTAAATAATGCTTTTTCACCTAATTCTTCTTCAATTCTAAGTAACTGATTATATTTTGCTACTCTATCTGATCTAGATGCTGATCCAGTCTTAATTTGACCACAAGATAAGGCAACTGATAAATCAGCAATTGTTGTATCCTCAGTTTCTCCAGACCTGTGACTCATCACTGATGTGTAGGAGTTCTCATGAGCTAAATCTACTGCTTGAATTGTCTCAGATAAAGTTCCAATTTGATTTACTTTGATCAAAATTGAATTTGCAATACTCTGATTAATTCCTTTGGAAAGCCTTTGAACATTTGTAACAAACAAATCATCTCCAACTAATTGCACCTTATGACCTATTTTTTCAGTAAGATGTTTCCATCCAGTCCAATCGTCTTCATCTAATCCATCTTCAATTGAAATAATTGGATATTTATCTACCCATTCTTTCCAATAACTCACCATCTCATTAGGAGATAACTTATCGCCTGTTGACTGATGAAAATGATATACATTTTCATCCGATAAATAAAACTCTGATGCGGCTGCATCAATTGCAATATACACATCTTCTCCAGGTCTATATCCCGCTGATTCAATGGCACTAATAACAATTTTTATAGCCTCCTCATTAGACTCTAAATTAGGCGCAAACCCTCCCTCATCACCTACATTTGTTGAAAAACCTTTACTCTTTAATTCTTTTTTTAAAGCATGAAATATCTCTGTTCCAATTCTTAATGACTCAGAAAAAGATTTAGCTCCTATGGGCATAACCATAAATTCCTGAAAATCAATACTATTATCAGCATGAGAACCACCATTTAGAATATTCATCATAGGAATAGGTAATTCATATGAATCTAGACCACCTATATTATGAAATAAGGATTTATTATTTACTTGTGCTGCAGACTTTGCACATGCTAAAGAGACTGCAAGCATCGCATTTGCTCCAAGATTTTCTTTATTTTCTGTTCCATCAAGTTCGATTAATTTATTATCAATACTTAATTGATCTAAAACAGACATACCAAAAAGCGCTGAGTTAATCTTATAGTTAATATTATCTACAGCTTTTAAAACCCCTCTTCCTAAATAAATAGATAAATCACCATCTCTTAATTCAACAGCTTCATGCTTACCAGTAGAAGCTCCTGAGGGAACAGCAGCTCTTGAAAAAACTCCAGAATCAGTTATTATTTCAGCTTCAACAGTCGGGTTTCCTCTAGAATCTAAAATTTGTCGAGCATGTATCTTTTTAATTTTACTCATTAATCCTTAAATTTATGCATACGTTCAACAAAAGAGTCAAAAAGATATCTAGAATCGTGTGGTCCAGGAGAAGATTCTGGATGATACTGAACAGAAAAACAATTTTTGTGGTTTAAGCTTATTCCCTCTATTGTATCATCATTTAAATTTATGTGTGTAACTTTAATATTCTTATTTGCATTAACATCTTCAGCACTTATACCAAAACCATGATTCTGAGAGGTAACTTCAGATTTACCATTTTCAATATTTTGTACAGGATGATTAATTCCTCTATGACCATTATGCATTTTATAAGTCCTTATCCCTTCAGACAAAGCTAACATTTGATGCCCAAGACAAATACCAAACACAGGTTTCCCGTTATTAGTCATCTCCTTTACTGTTTTAAGCACATTAGGCATTGTTGCTGGGTCACCTGGACCATTAGATAAAAAGAATCCATCAGGACTCCATTTATTTATTTCGGCAAAAGAAGTATTCATTGGAAAAACTTGTAAATAACAGTTTCTTTCAGTCAAGCATCTTAAGATATTTTTTTTAATACCAAGATCAAGTACAGCAACTTTAAAATTAGACTCCTTGGTTCCTACAAAATAACTTTCTTTAGTGGATACCTTAGAACATAATTCTAAGCCTTCCATAGAAGGAACAGATTTTAAAATTTCTTTAAGTTCCGAGATATCTGTTGATGTGTTAGAAATAATAGCATTCATAGCTCCTTTATCTCTTATGTGTCTAACAACAGAGCGAGTGTCAATATCAGAAATAACTACTTTGCTAGATTTAATGAAAAAATTATTTAAATCAGATTCAGCAGATGTTCTTGAAAAATTTAAATTAAAATTTTTACATATTAATCCAGATATTTTAATATCATCAGATTCAGCTTCATCAGAATGAATTCCGTAATTACCAATATGAGCATTAGTAGTAATCATTAGCTGACCATAATAAGAGGGGTCTGTGAATACTTCTTGATACCCAGTCATTCCAGTATTAAAACATAATTCACCAGTCGCAATTCCACTAAAACCAGCTCCAAAACCATAAAAGACAGTACCGTCTTCAAGTAGTAATATTGCATTATTTTTCTTATTATATTTCATATTATCATACTATTAAAAAAAAAGGACAAAACACAAATGCTTTATCCTTTTAATTATTTATTCATATTAAATTTTAATTTTCAGATGAAGTCTTTTTTTGCTCATCAATAGTCTCTTTTACTTCTTTATTTTCAGCAGTATCTTCAACTACATCAGGAGTCTCTTCAACAACATCTGCTTCAATAGTATCTTCAACAACATCTGCTTCAACAACTTGTGTAGTAGAAACAGTTTTATTCCCACCTCTTCTTCTAGACTTTTTAGTCGTAGAAGTATTAGTTGTATACTCTGTATTATAATCCACTAATTCTATAAAAGACATTTGAGCATTATCTCCAAGTCTGTTACTTAACTTTAAGATTCTTGTATACCCACCATTTCTTTCAGCTACCTTAGAAGAAATATCACCAAATAACTCAGTAATAGCTTCCTTTTGTTTTAAATAGCTAAACACTACCCTTCTTGAGTGAGTAGTATCATTTTTTGATTTAGTAATAAGAGGTTCTATATATACTCTTAGTGCCTTAGCTTTTGCTAAAGTTGTTTTAATTTTTTTATGCTCAATTAGGGAACATGCCATATTTGAAAGCATTGCTTTTCTATGTGCAGCTTTTCTTCCTAAATGGTTAAACTTTTTTCCGTGTCTCATTTTCTAGTCGTTATCTAAATTATATTTTGAAATATCAAATCCAAAATTTAAACCTTTTTCATCTATTAATTCTTCCAATTCTGTTAGAGACTTTTTTCCAAAGTTTCTAAACTTTAACATATCACTCTTTTTAAAAGATACTAACTCTCCAAGAGTATAAACTTCAGCTGTTTTCAAACAATTTAAAGCTCTTACTGATAAACCAAAATCTGTAAGCTCTGTTTTTAAAAGTTGTCTCATATGTAAAGTATCCTCATCAAAATCATCTGCTATATCAGCTTCTAAATTAATCTTTTCATCAGAGAAAAGCATAAAGTGTTGAATAAGAATTTTAGATGCTTCAGTTAGAGCTCTTTTAGGATCAATTGAACCATCTGTAGTAATATTAATATTTAATTTTTCGAAATCTGTCTTTTGTCCAACTCTATAATTTTCAACATTATAGTTAACATTTTTGATAGGAGTAAAAATTGAATCAATAGCAATTGTTCCAATTGTAGCTTCTTCATCTATATTTTCTTCAGCTGGAACATACCCTCTACCTTTATTTATTGAAAATTCCATTGTAAATTCAACAGAAGAATCTAATTCACAAATTAACTGATCAGGATTTAAAATCTGAAAACTAGAAAGTCCATTAGCAAGATCAGCACCAGTAATTTGATCTTGACCTTTAACTGTAATTTTTGCATTTTCAGAACTTACTCCTTCAATTTGTTGCTTAATTCTAATTTGCTTTAAATTTAAAACAATCTCAGTTACATCCTGAACAACTCCTTTAAGTGAAGAGAATTCATGATCAGCTCCTTTAATTTTAATAGATGTTAAAGCAAAACCTTCTAAAGAAGATAATAAAACACGTCTAACAGCATTACCAATTGTTAATCCATAACCAGGCTCAAGTGGACGGAACTCAAAGTTACCTTGGTTAGCTTCTTCATTTATCATTATAACCTCATCAGGCTTTTGAAAATCTAATATCTGCATATCTTTAATTTTTTAAATTTTTATTTTTTATTTTGAATAAAGCTCAACAATTAATTGCTCATTAATATTTTCTGGAATTTGAATTCTCTCAGGAGCGGCAAGTAATTTACCTGTTTTAGATTCAGAATTAAATTCTACCCATTCTAGGATATCAGATGAATTTGATAATGAATTATGAATTGCTTCTAAAGATTTTGAACGCTCTCTTACACTAATTTTATCTCCAACATTTAAGGCATAAGATGGGATATTAACTAAATTCCCATTAACTAATATGTGTCTATGTGTAACTAATTGACGAGCAGCTCTTCTTGTTGGAGCAATACCCATTCTATAAACTATATTATCTAATCTCATTTCACACATTTGAAGCAAAATTGCTCCAGTAATACCTTTTCTCCTTAGAGCTTCTTTAAACAAATTTGAAAATTGTTTCTCTAGTATACCATAAGTAAATTTAGCCTTTTGTTTTTCATCTAATTGAACTCCATATTCTGATTTTTTACCTCTTCGTCTTGCATTTCCATGCTGTCCCGGGGCATAAGCTTTCTTAGCTAAAGCTTTGTCTGGCCCAAAAATTGCTTCTCCAAATCTTCGTGAAATTCTTGATGTAGGTCCTGTATATCTTGCCATGTTATATTAAATTATTAAAATATTAAACTCTTCTCTTTTTAGGTGGTCTACACCCATTGTGTGGTAATGGAGTAACATCAACAATTTCAGTAACTATAATACCATTATTATGTATAGTTCTAATAGCTGATTCTCTACCTGCTCCAGGTCCTTTTACATAAACTTTCACTCTTTTCAATCCTGCATCAAGAGCAACTTTAGTGCAATCTTCAGCAGCTAATTGTGCAGCATAAGGAGTATTCTTTTTAGAACCTCTAAATCCCATTTTTCCAGCTGATGACCATGAGATGACTTGACCATTATTATTAGTTAGAGAAATTATAATATTATTAAAGGATGCTTGTATGTGAGCTTGACCCTCTGATTCTACTCTAACCTTATTTTTTTTTGTTGTTTTAGCCATTATCTATTATTATTTAGTTGCTATCTTTTTGTTAGCTACGGTTTTTCTTTTACCTTTTCTAGTTCTTGAATTATTTTTTGTTCTTTGCCCTCTTAAAGGAAGACCTGTTCTATGTCTGATTCCTCTGTAACAACCAATATCCATTAATCTCTTAATATTAGTTTGAGTTTCAGCTCTTAATTCTCCTTCAACAGTATAATTATCTCCTATTATAGAGCGTATCTTATTAGCTTCATCGTCAGTCCAGTCTTGAACTTTTTTATCGTGAGAAACTTTAGCTTCGTCTAATATTGCAGTAGCAAACGTAGATCCAATTCCATAAATATAAGTTAATGAAATGATCCCTCTTTTATTTTTTGGTAAATCAATACCTTTAATTCTAGCCATAATTTTTAACCTTGTCTTTGTTTAAACTTTGGATTCTTTTTATTAATTACATATAGTCTTCCTTTACGTCTTACTATCTTGCAATCTGCGCTTCTTTTTTTTACTGATGCTCGTACTTTCATTTTTTTATATATTTATTAGTACCTATACGTTATTCTAGCTTTAGTTAAATCATATGGGGACATCTCTAATTTAACTTTATCTCCTGGTAATAGCTTAATATAAAACTTTCTCATTTTTCCAGAGATATGTGCAGTTACAATATGCTCATTTTCAAGTTCAACTCTAAACATAGCATTTGATAATGCCTGTGTAATTGTCCCATCTAATTCTATGTTAGCTTGTTTAGCCATTTATTATTTTTTCAATTTCTTTAAAACTTGACAA
>Ga0308001_10001562_pt1 | contig 10287 bp, 12 predicted proteins | sample Neamet5_FD_203167 | JGI IMG/M metagenome (GOLD analysis project Ga0308001, IMG submission 203167) | Marine microbial communities from water near the shore, Antarctic Ocean - #5 | ecosystem: Environmental > Aquatic > Marine > Unclassified | place: Southern Ocean | collected 2014-06-04
CACCGGGCATCCAGGGTCTGTATGAAATACACTTCCATCTTGTACATTCGATCCTTCTCCAATCGTAATAGGTTCGATATCTCCTCTCAAGACGACATTGAACCATATGTTTGCATTTTTTCTCAAGATAACTTTTCCTATTAAGACTGCGTTACTAGCAATCCAAGAATCTTTGTCCAATACCGGTATGCTTTTTTCAAATTCGTAAATCATATAATTGCTGTAATTTGATACTAAAATATTTATAATATTAATCCAAGAATAAAACTTATCTGATGTTTGTAATAATCACTAGAAATTTTCCACCTGATATTGGTGGTATTCAAAGCTTAATGGAAGGTCTGTCTAAAAGCTTAGCGAAACATGGCGCTGTAAAAGTTTTTGCAGACGAGTATTTAAATTTCAGAAATTACGATCAAGGCTCAAGCTTAGACATAACGAGGATTAAAGGTTTTAAAATTTTTAGAAAGTTTAGAAAAGCTTTTTTAGTAAATGAGTATCTTGAGAATAATACTATAAAAGGAATTTTTTTTGATCACTGGAAAAGTCTCGAGTACGTTAAATCAGATTATTTAATTAAATATCCTAACTTTTGTTTAATTCATTCTAAGGAAATAAATCATTCTTTGGGTAGTTCTCTAAATTCTCGAATGAATAAAGCTTTTAAAAAAACTAAATTTATTATTGCAAATTCTAAATATACTAAAGATTTAGCAATTAATATGGGGTTAGAGAAAAGCAAAATTCATATTATCAATCCAGGTACAGATTACCCTGTTAAAATTGAAAAAGAAGAAAGCTTAAAGGCGAAGGTGATATTTGGCTCAGCTTTTCCAAGACTTATAACGGTTGCACGATTGGACAAAAGAAAAAGTCACCAGAATATATTAATGACCATTAAGAACTTAATTCCAACTTACCCTGATATTAAATATGTTTGTATTGGCGATGGTGATGAAAAAAATAACTTGGAAAGTTTAAGAGTACAATTGGGCTTGGAAGAACAAGTAGTTTTTTTATCTAGAACAGATGAAAAATTAAAAGTTGCATTATTAAATGAGGCTAATTTATTTTTGATGCCCTCTATAATTCATAGAAAATCAGTTGAAGGTTTCGGAATCTCTTTTATTGAAGCGGGAAGTTATGGCAAGGGGTCTATTGGTGGTATTGCTGGGGGTGAGTCAGATGCCATTGAAGATGGAAGAACAGGTTATTTGTGTGATGGTAATGATTTAAATGCTATCTATGAAACAATTTTAAAATATTTTAAAAATGATAATTATAAAATTTTAGGCATGCAGGCTAAAAAATTTTCGGAAAAGTTTAAATGGGACAATATTATTAAGCAATATATTTCATTAATTTAAAACTTTTTTAATTTCTTCCATTACAGTTTCAGCTTTAAGTAAATTAAGATCTTTTACAGAAATAGCCTTAAATTTTTCAGACTCAATACTTACCTTGTGAGCTGTTGTATGGCTGCCAAATAAAGCTAGCCCAGGTTTATCCATATGACTACAAATATGTGCTGGGCCCGTATCATTAGCAATAATAAAGGTTGCATCTTTGATTAAGCTTATAAGTTGATTTATTTTCAATGACTTTCCTTCATCAAGTAAAATGTGGGCATTTAATAGTTTAGCTTCCTTGATCTCATTTGGCCCAGGAGCAATTACAACATCATACTTTCTGTTATATTTAGACTTTAACTGTGAAATGAGTATTGAATAGTATGGCCATTTTTTCCCCGCTAATTTCGGTGAGCAAAAAGGAAAAACTAAAATATATTTTTTATTAAAATAATTTTTTGTTATGCTTCTAATGTTCACTAAAGCCCAATTTAGATTAGATTTTTTTACGTTTACAGTTTTAATCCCACTTTTTTTGAGTTGTATTTCCATTCTTTTTAAAACCGGTTCTTTATCAAAATCTATTTTTTTTTGCGTTACCTCAAGTGTGGTAATTGTTGAGGACCATTTGGATGTATTTAAAAGATATTTACTGTAAAACCTAGTTCTCTTTGAATTTTGTAAATCAAATACATCGCTAAAGCTGTAAGACAACAATTTCTTTTTTAAATAATATAGATAAAATAAATTCCATCTAGGTAATCGTTTGTCTATTAGAACTTCATCAACATAAGGACATTTATTCATCAAATCGAAATAAGGAGCTGAGGTTAAAAGAACGATGTGCGATTTTGAATTAGAATTTTTAATATCCTCAATGGCTCCATTTGCTTGTATCAAATCACCTAGCGAGCCATGTTTTATGATTAGTATATTTGACATTTTTTATCTATTTAAGTTAAATTTATAGTATATTTAAAAAAATACTATGAATAATAAATTAGACAAAATATTAGCAGAAATATCAGCAGGAGAACTGATTGATAAAATAACTATCTTAGAAATAAAAAAAGAAAAAATTGATGATTCTGTAAAGCTTAAAGATGTTGAAAAAGAGCTTTTTTCTTTAAGAAATACATATGCCAATTCAATAAAAGATACATCTAAAATTGCTTCATTAGTTGATAAATTAAAATCTGTCAATCTCATGCTTTGGGATATTGAAAATGGGAAAAGACTAGCTGAAAAAAATAATGATTTTGGTGATAATTTTGTCGGATTATCAAGAAGTGTTTACAAAACTAATGATGAGAGATCTAGAATTAAACTTGAGATTAATAATATTTTAGGCTCTAATATTAAGGAAGTTAAGTCTCACTACTAATTGTTTTTAATACTAGGAATTCTTTTTCTTAAAGTCTTCGAAAGTTTTGGGTCAATATTAACTGTAATAACCCCACTTCCTTTTTTTAGTTCTTTCAAAACTTTACCATCGGGAGATACAATTAATGAATGACCGAAAGTTTTTCTACCATTCCAATGAGTGCCTGATTGAGCTGGTGCAAATATATAGGAAAAATTTTCTATAGCCCTTGCTTTTAATAAGCTGTGCCAATGCTTTAGACCAGTTGTTTTAGTAAAAGAAGAAGGTACCGACATGAATAAAGATCCTTTTTGTGAAAGTTTTCTGTACATGTGGGGAAATCTCACGTCATAACAAACTGATAGCCCTAGCATACCCCATGGTAAATTTGCCGTTTTGATCATCTTCCCTGGGGTGTAGATTTTAGATTCAAAGTATTTTTCTTTTTTATTTAAAATGACGTCATACATATGTATTTTGTCATAATAAGTTTCAATGTTGCCATTAGAATTTATTAAAATTGAACGATTCCTTATTTTATTCTTTTCTTTAATTGCTATCGATCCAACTAAAATCCACGTTTTATATTGGTTTGCGATTTTTCTTATTCCGGTTAAATAAAAATCTTTTTTCATTGATGTGGCCTTCTTCATAAGTTCTTTTTTATCTAGACCGAATAAAGATGAGTTCTCAGGTGTAATGATGAAATCGGATTTTTGCTTAATTGCCTTTAAAATTAATTTTTTTGAAAAGTTTAAGTTTTTTTTTATGTCTTTACCGGAGCAAATTTGAATACAGGAAACTTTAAACATATAAAAAGTAAATATTAAATACTTATTCCATTATAGACGATGCAAAGTTCCAATTACAATCAAAGCTAGGAATGTGTACTCCTGAAACACAAACATTACCAAAGCTTTTTTCTAAAACATCGCACCAATTTTCTACTTGTTTAGGTTTTTTATCTTTGCTACCTACTTGTGCTGTTATAATTCCGCCTGGCTTTAAAATTCTTTTTAGACCTTTCATGTTTTTACGTGCAAGGTCAATACAGTATTGATCGTCATTAAGGTCTACAAAAATTTTATCATACTTCGAGTCTTCTACTGATTTAATACTTTCAAATGCATCCCCCCAGAATGTATTTACTGTGTTGCTTTTTTTAACTTTAGAACAAACTGTTGGCAGATGTCTGTAGCATGATTCAACTATTTCAGGATCAAGTTCGTACCAATCAATATAATTAGTATTGTTGTCTAAACATTCTCTAGCAACACCGCCGTCACCGCCTCCAATAATAGCAACATTGTTATTTTTCTTACTCAGATCATAGCTAGATTTAAAAAAAGTTGAGCTATAAATTTTTTCATCTTTTTCAGCTACTTGAAGCTCGTGGTCAATGAAAAGTGCATTTCCAAATTCTTCTAAATTCATTACTTCAACAAACTGGCCAACTTTAGAGGTAAAAGTTTCCAACACATTATTGACTACATAATATTTTTTTTGTCCTGGTGTGCTGTAAATATCATCGTATAAACTTACACTGTTACGATCAAAACTATTTACCACAACTCTTTCATGTTCTATTTCTTTTTTTAGTATTTTTAGAGCAACTTTTGGATGAACTTTACCACATGTAAAAAAATCAAAACTAATTACGCCTCTCTCGGGGAAAGTATGAAAACTAAAATGGCTTTCAGATAATAGAGCAACTAGAGTGAATCCTTGAGGTTGAAACACGTGGCTACTAACGTTTAGAATTTCGACTTTGGCAGCTTTTGCAATTTTGTAAATTATTTTTTCGTAAAAAGATTTTGGATAATCTTTTTTAACACCTAAAAAATCTAGTGTGATGTGCTCTCCAACTTTGATCATAAAAAACTAGTCCTTTTTATAATTTTTCATCTTGCCCAAAACTATTTTCATTTCTTTTTTAGAAAGTATTTTAGGAATTCCAATTCTTAGGGCATTAATATATTGATTACAAATATTTTCGACCTCTTGAGCTAGCTCGAAGGCTTTATCTAAATTTTTACCAAATGCAATCTGACCGTGATTCCCAATCAAACATGCTAGTCTATTTTTTAATGCCCATAAGATATTCGTAGATAATTTTCTTGTTCCAAAAGTAGCGTATTTTGTACATTTTATATCTTCCCCACCTGCAACACCAATCATATAATGAAATGCCGGGATAGATTTTTGATGTGTAGAAACAGCTGTAGCACATGTAGAATGAGCATGCACAATTGCATTGGCTTTCTTTTTATTAACATAAATATCTTGGTGAAATCTCCATTCGGAGGATGGTTTGTTCTTTTTTTTGTCAAATATTCCTTTTAAAGATACAAAAACAATATCTTTAGTTTTTAATGAAGAGTACTTCATTCCTGAAGGAGTAATATAAAAACCATCTACTCCCCTCTCTTTAGTTCTAATTGAAATATTTCCAGAACTTAAAGCCGATAGATTAGTTGTATTTAATTTTTTTGAATATTTAATTACTTCTGTTTTAAGTTTGCTCATTAAGTTCTATTTTCCATATATTTTATTTAATTAAATTATTTTTTTTAGCAAATCCATAAAATAAATTAGATCCTTTTTTTAAATTTTCTTTCCAGACATTGGGAGCATTACTGTCTGCATTGTCTGAGATGTATTTAAAACATCTAAATTTTATGCCTTTTTTTTTGCATACTTTAGCAATAGCGTAGGCTTCCATATCTACAACATCTACTTGCATTTCAATTTCCTTATCTACAAAATTATCGCCGCTACCGCAGCTATAGCCGTCTGCTAATACTATTTCATTAATACTATCAAAAGGTGTTTCGCCTAATTTAAAATTTAAAGATCTAACATCCATATCTCTTTGGTAAAATCTAGTACATTCAATTAAACCACTTAAGTCTTTTTTTTTTGCTCCAGCGGTACCAAAATTGATAATCAAGCCAGGATTAAACTCATCAATTAGTTTCAAAGTATTGAAAGTTGCATTAATTTTTCCAACACCTATGTGTTGAAAAAAGTCCATTCCTTCCGTTTCTTGTTTTAGTGCGGCTATAAATAAATTCTTCATTGTATTTTTAATATCAAAATTGTAGTAATTAATGAAGCATGGATTTAAAAAAACACATCAGATCAATCCCAGATTATCCTAAAAAAGGAATTTTATTCAGAGACATCACAACTTTGATTAAAAATCCTACAGCTTTTAATTACGCAATTGATAAAATTATAGAAATATCAAAAAAAATAGAATTTAATAAAGTTTCTGCAATAGAATCTAGAGGTTTTGTATTTGCATCCACAGTTTCTTATTTAACAAATAAACCTTTAATTTTATTAAGAAAGAAAGATAAACTACCGGCTGAAAGACATTCAGTAGATTTTAAACTTGAATATGGTGAAGCTACAATTGAAGTGCATAAAGACTCGATTGATAAAGGTGATAAAATACTAGTGATTGACGATCTTGTAGCTACAGGCGGTACTGCTGAGGCTGCTGCTAAATTAATTGAAATCTCGGGTGGTGATGTAGCTGGCTTCATTTTTATTATAAATTTATTTGATCTACCGGGCAATGATTTGCTTAGAAAAAAATCTTATTTTACCGAAAGCTTAATTGAATTTCCGGGTCACTAAGAATTATTTTTTAAAAACTCACTAATGTATTCTTTAAGACTAATCTTGCCATAGTATTTATGTACTTTGTTTGAAAGATTTGTATTTAATAATGAGGATGCATATCTTTCCCCAGCTCTTTTTGGTGAATATTTTATTTTTGATTTAAACATTTTTGCTACGTCTAAAATAGAAAAAGATTCTTTATTTGAAATACTGTAATGTCTACAAAGATTTTTTTTCCATGCCAGATAACAGATGTTAACTGTGTCTAGAACGTGTGTAAATCTTCTAGTTTGAGATCCAGGCTTCACTACAGTCAATGCTTTTTTGGTTTTGTATAAATTCTCAAATATACCAATAATAGTAGCCATATTGCCTCTGCCTATTTGACTGGGGCCGTATACATTATAAAAATAGATTACCTCAAATTTAAAGTTAAACCATTTTTTTAAATTTTCTAATAATTCTAAGTTTTTAGCTTTAGTAAAAGCATAAGGAGATAGATTTTTGTCCCTTCCTTGATTACCAAGAGTAGCAGACGTAGCTGAATAAATAAGTTTAATTTTATTTTTTAAGCAAAAATTAAAAACAGCGTTCGAGCCAATTGTATTTGATTCGATGCAATCACTCATTTTGAGAAAACTTTGATAAATTCTCGCAAATTCACCGAAATGAAAAATTGAATTAATTTTTCTGGGATCTTTAATTAGTTTGAAAATATCTTTAGTTTCTCCAAGAATATATTTAACTCTTTTATTTTTAATATGATTAGATTTTTTTCCCGAATAATAGTTATCTATACTTATTATCTTAAATTTAGTTCTGCTAATCAGTAGTTTAATTAAATTAGATCCTATGAAGCCAGCACCGCCCGTTACAATAATAATTTTTTTTGAATTTAACATTTATCTTTTAGTATAATCATAAAGTGAACAAATCAATCTAAAGTTGGCCTATACCAAGATGGCCTACCTATTATAGAATTAACAAGTCCACTTACTCTTTGTGCATATATTTCTTTTTTTTTATTCTTGTAAAAAATTCTATAAAAAACACTTTTTATTAACGCGGAGAATAATTTAGGTAAAACTAAAATTAAAGCAAAAAAATAATTCTTATGTTTTCTGTTATAGTAAAAGAGTGACCACATCCAATGCCAATTTCTGGTGAGTTCTACTTGATGTGAAAAAAGTCTATTAACTGATTTTCCTTCAAAATGTAAAATTTTAACAGACGGTAAAATAAATATTTTTTCATTTACGTTTCTTGCTCTTCTGCATAGATCTATTTCCTCTAGATATAAAAAAATATTTTCATCAAAAAAACCAATGTTACGAAACTTCTCCATGTTCAGAAACATTGCAAAACCTTCAATTTTATCCGTTTCTAAAAAATTTAAGTTTTTATTTTCTGGAGAAGGTGCCAAGGAAAATTCTTTTTTACTCTGCGCAGGGCCCGCCATAGCAAAATTTATATTTTTTTTTGAGAAAATAAAAAAATTGTTTATTGCTTCTGTATCAAGAACTGTATCAGGATTTAATATTAAGGAATATTTACTAGTAGCTTTTCTTAAGCCTACATTATTAGCCTTGCCATAACCTAGATTCTGGTTAGTTAGCATGCAATTTACATTTGAATATTTTTTTTCAATATAGTGTTTAAATTTTTCATTATTTGAGTTTTCTACAATAATGACATTTATGCTCGTATTTATTGAGTTTAAGCAATTTTCTATTTTATCCTCGCTTTTAAATGTTGTGATTATAATTGTAAGATCTTTATTGGTCATTATTTTAACAGTATTTAAATGTATTTAGTTTATTTAATTTATTTAATTTATTTTTTTGTAAATTAATATAATAAACAAGTATAACCTATTTATTTAAAATGAAAAAAATTATCATAACAGGTGGCTCAGGCTTTATAGGAAGTAATTTAGTTAATCATTTTTTAAATAAAAATTATTTTGTTATAAACATTGATAAACTGTCCTATTCTGGGAGTAGTTTTAGTATAAACGCTTTAAATAAAAAAAATTATGTTTTCTTTAAATTTGACATAAACAAAAAAGAGAAATTCACCAAAATTCTTAAAAAATACACCCCTTCTATTGTTTTTAATTTAGCCGCAGAAACACATGTAGACCGTTCAATCGACGGGCCTGAACCGTTTATCCATAGCAATATTAATGGTGTGTTCAATCTTTTGGAGTCAATCCGATCCTACATTAAAATATCAAAAAAAAAAATTAAGCTTATTCATATTTCTACTGATGAAGTATATGGTGATATACTTGATAAAAGTAAAAGAGCGGACGAAAATTATCCATACCAACCTAGTTCACCGTATGCAGCATCAAAGGCAAGTGCTGATCATCTTGTAAAATCATATGTAAGAACTTACAATTTTCCGGCTATTATTTCAAATTGCTCAAATAATTATGGCCCAAAACAGTTTCCTGAAAAATTAATACCAAAATTAATATTCAATATAATAAACAACAAGCCTCTTCCTATCTATGGCAAAGGATTAAATTCAAGGGAATGGATATACGTTGAAGATCACTGTAGAGCACTAGAAGTATTATCTTTGAAAGGTAAGATTGGAGAAAATTACAATATAGGTACTAATAATAATTTAACTAATATTCAACTGACAAACTTAATAATTAAGATTATGAAAAAAAAATTGCCAAAAATCCATAAAATTAAAATTAATTTTGTTAAAGACAGACCGGGACATGACATTAGATATGCCTTAAATTCTAAAAAAATTCAAAATAAATTAAAATGGCGTTCAATTACAGATATTGAAGATGGTCTTACAAAAACAATAGATTGGTATGTTGATAACCTTAACTATTTTAAATCGATAGCAAACAAAGATCATGTAGAAAGAATTGGTTTGAAAATATGATAAAAAAAGGAATAATTCTTGCAGGTGGTACTGGATCTAGAATGAGTCCAATTACCAAAGCTGTAAACAAACAGCTCCTCCCGCTCTATGATAAACCTCTTTTTTATTACCCACTTTCAGTTCTTATGTTGGCAAAAATAAAAAACATATTAATAATTGTTAATAAAGGAGAGGTAGATCAATTTAAAAAAGTTTTGCCGAATGGTGAACACTTAGGAATTAAGATAACCTACGCAGAACAAGAAAAACCCAAGGGTCTGCCAGATGCGTTTATAGTGGGCGAAAAGTTCATAGGTGATGATTCTGTGGCTCTAATATTAGGTGACAACTTTTTTTTTGGTCAAAATTTAACTAAAAAACTTGTACAATGTACTAAGCTTTCGAAGGGTGCAAAAGTGTTCTTACATCCTGTGCAGAATCCATCTTTATACGGTGTTGCGACAGTAAATAAAAAAAATGAAATTATAAGTATTGTTGAAAAACCAAAACAAACTAAATCTAATTTAGCTGTTACGGGTCTTTATTTTTTTGACAATAAAGTAGTAAAATTTAGTAAATCATTAATTCCATCAAAAAGAAAAGAGATAGAAATTGTAGACTTATTAAAAAAATATAAAGACAAAAAACAATTAAGTGCAGAAATAATTGGAAGAGGTGGGACCTGGTTAGACACAGGGTCAATAAAGGACTTCAATAATACTTCGAATTTTGTAGCTACCATTGAAAATAGGCAAGGATTAAAAATAGGGTGCATCGAAGAAGTTGCTTTTATCAATAAATGGATTGGGGAAAAAATTATTCAAAAAGCAATAAATTTTTATGGCAATTGTGATTATTCCAAATATTTAAAATTAATAACAAAAAAATAAAAATTTAAAAATTTTCAGTTAAATAGAAATATTTATAAAAAATCGCTGATATCTTTAAACTTTATAGGTAGTTTTTTGTAATTTGTATATTTTTTAAACCAATATGACATATATCTTTCTGCTAAAAATCCATAAATTCTTTGTAACCCAAATCCTTTTAGAT
>Ga0308001_10001571_pt1 | contig 10242 bp, 5 predicted proteins | sample Neamet5_FD_203167 | JGI IMG/M metagenome (GOLD analysis project Ga0308001, IMG submission 203167) | Marine microbial communities from water near the shore, Antarctic Ocean - #5 | ecosystem: Environmental > Aquatic > Marine > Unclassified | place: Southern Ocean | collected 2014-06-04
TCTCTCCTAAAACCATTTTCCACTCTACATTTACTGTTTTTAGTGCTATTAATTTACCGTTTGTATCTTTTACAAATTCTTTTGTGTTAATTAACCAATTACGCTCTGCACCCTCTTTGTGAGAGGATGAAGTTTTTAATTGTAAAGGCCAAAAAGGCCATGGTGTTGTGGCTGATCTATGTCCTGGTGGTTTAGGCATAATTTCAAAATTTACCACAGATTTTGCACCGTGTCTATTGGAAGTTCCAATACAATCTGAGCCTGTATCTCCACCACCAATAACAATTACGTCTTTATCTGTAGCCATTATTTGATTTTTTACTTCTTTACCAAATAGTGCTTTTGTTTGTTGTGTTAAGAAATCCATGGCTTGCACAACCCCGTCTGCCTCAACTCCAGGAGTTGGTAAACTACGTTTCTCAGTAGAACCACCACACAAAACTATAGAATCGAAAGATTTTAAATCTTTCACATCATAGTTTATTCCTACATTTATATTTGTTTTAAAAATAATTCCTTCAGCTTCTAAAATTGCTATTCTTCTGTCAATAATACCTTTTTCCATTTTAAAATTTGGTATTCCATAACGCAACAATCCACCAACTTCATCATCTCTTTCAAAAACAGTAATAAGATGGCCAGCTCTATTTAGTTGTTGGGCTGCGGCTAAACCAGCAGGTCCAGAACCAATAACGGCTATTGTTTTACCGGTTCTAGATTTCGGAGGTTGTGGTTTAATCCATCCTTCTTTAAAGGCTCTTTCTACAATATTTTTTTCAATATTTTCAATGGAAACTGGGTCTTCAATAATACCTAGAACACATGCTTGCTCACAGGGTGCTGGGCACAGTCTACCTGTAAATTCTGGGAAGTTGTTTGTTGAATGTAAGATCCAAGAAGCTTTCTTCCATTCTCCTTGATGTACCATGTGGTTAAAGTCTGGAATTAGATTTCCTAGTGGGCAACCACTATGACAGAAAGGAATACCACAATCCATGCAGCGAGAACCTTGTTTTGAGAGTTCTTTCTCAGATAACGGTACTGTAAATTCTTTATAATTTTTTACACGGTCTTTTACAGAGGTGTAGGTTTCATCTTGTCTCTCAAACTCTTTAAATCCTGTTATTTTTCCCATGACATTATGCTATTGTTAATTCTTCGAACATTGGTTCTTCTGTTTCTAAACGTAGTAAAGCTTTCTTATATTCCGTTGGCATTACTTTTATAAAGTTTTTTAAACTTGTTTCCCAATCTGCTATAAGTTCTGCACCTCTTTTACTATCTGTGTATAAAATATGTTTTTCTATGGTTTCTTTTAAATCTGTGGCATCTGCCTCACAGATGTCTTCAAATTCAATAGTTTCTGTATTACAAAGACCATTTATAAATTTACTTTCTGGATCATATACATAAGCAATACCACCACTCATACCGGCTGCAAAGTTTCTACCTGTTTTACCTAAAACAATTACTTTACCCCCTGTCATATATTCACAACAGTGATCTCCAACTCCTTCTACTACAGAAGTTGCACCAGAATTACGAACTGCAAAACGTTCTCCTGCAATTCCGTTAATATATGCTTGTCCATCAACGGCACCAAACATACAAACGTTACCAACAATGATATTGTTTTCAGCTAAGAAGTCTGCTTTGGCGGGTTTTTTAACAATTAGTTTTGCACCTGACAATCCTTTTCCAAGATAATCGTTTGTATTTCCTTCTAAAATAAATGTTAATCCAAACGCACCAAATGCACCAAAACTTTGTCCTGCAGAGCCTGTAAAATTAATATTCAATGTATCTTCTGGCAGGCCTAAATGACCATATATTTTTGAAATTTCATTACTAACAATTGCACCAACGGCCCTATTTGTATTTTTTATAGGGTATGCAAGATTCATTTTTTCTTTTCTATATAAGGCTCTATGAGAATCTTTTAATATTGTAAAGTCTAAAACCCCTTCTAAATTATGATCTTGTTGTTCTGTATTTCTAACAGTCATTTTTCTGTAAGCCTCTGGTCTGTATAGAATACTAGATAGGTCTAAACCTTTTGCTTTGTAATGTTTTACTGCTTTATTTGAGTTGATTTTATGTGTTTGGCCAACCATTTCTTCTAAAGTTCTAAAACCTAGTTGCGCCATAATTAATCTTAATTCTTCAGCAACGTAAAAGAAAAAGTTAATTACGTGCTCTGGTGTTCCTTTAAAGTTTTTACGCAACTCTTTGTCTTGTGTTGCAATACCAACTGGGCACGTATTTAAATGACATTTACGCATCATAATACAACCAGAAGCAACTAATGGTGCTGTTGCAAAGCCAAATTCTTCTGCACCTAATAAAGCTGCAATGGCAACGTCTCTACCTGTTTTTAATTGTCCGTCACATTCTACAACAATTCTACTTCTTAAATTGTTTAAAACTAGTGTTTGTTGCGCTTCGGCTAAACCAAGTTCCCATGGTAAACCTGCGTGTTTTAGAGATGTTAAAGGAGAGGCTCCCGTGCCCCCGTCATAACCAGCTATTAACACAACATCTGCTTTTGCTTTTGCAACACCTGCAGCAATTGTACCTACCCCAACTTCAGAAACTAATTTTACATTAATTCTAGCTTCACGATTTGCATTTTTTAAGTCATATATTAACTGCGCTAAATCTTCAATGGAATAAATATCATGGTGTGGAGGCGGAGAAATTAAGCCTACAAAAGGAGTTGAATTTCTCGCTTCAGCAATCCAAGGTAAAACTTTATAACCCGGTAATTGGCCACCTTCGCCAGGTTTTGCACCTTGTGCCATTTTAATTTGAATCTCTTTTGCATTTGTTAAATAGTGAGAAGTAACCCCAAATCTACCAGAAGCAACTTGCTTAATAGCAGAGTTTCTACTATCACCATTTACATCTTTTTGAAATCGTTTTCTATCTTCACCACCTTCACCAGAATTAGATTTACCACCAATTCTATTCATTGCAATAGCTAAATTTTCATGTGCCTCTCTCGAAATAGATCCATAAGACATTGCACCTGTTTTAAAACGTTTTACAATCTCTGTCCAAGGTTCTACTTCTTCTAAAGGAATAGGGTCTAGATTGTCAAACTGAAATAAACCACGAATAGTCATTAAGCTTTCTGCCTGCTCATTAATAGCTTCTGCATACACATTGTAACTATCTTGGTCACTTAATCTAACTGCTTGTTGTAATTTAGAGATAGTGGTTGGGTTGAATAAATGACGTTCGCCATTTCTTCTCCATCTGTATTCTCCTCCAACATTTAGACCTAGATTTTTATCAATTTTATTGTCTGGATATGCTTGTTTATAACGCTGATCAATTTCTTTTTCAATTTCATACAACCCAATACCTTCTATTCTTGAGGCAGTATATGGAAAATATTTTTCTACAAACTGAGAGTTAAACCCTACGATTTCGAAAATTTGAGAACCTCTGTAAGAATGTAAAGTAGAGATGCCAATTTTGTTCATCACTTTAAGAATTCCTTTTCCAATAGCTATATTGAAGTTGTCAACTGCTTGTTGCTCATCCATATCAGTAATGAAGCCCTCTTTTACTTGCATTCTAATAATTTCATTTACCATATAAGGATTGATGGCACTTGCACCATACCCAAATAATGTAGCAAAATGATGTGGCTCTCTTGGTTCTGCAGATTCAATTATAATATCGAAGTAAGAACGTTTTCTTAATCTATTTAGTTGATGATTTACAAAAGAACACGCTAACAAAGCGGGAATAGGGGCAAACTCTTGGTTTACACCTCTGTCTGATAAAATGATAATATTATTTTTATTATCAATTGCTTTTTCAATTTGAATAATAATGTTGTCTAATGCATCTTCTAAACCGTTTAAGCCTTGTGCTTTTGGGTATAAAATCTGAATAGTTGCAGCTTTAAAGCTTTCTATATTTATATTTCTAATTTTTTCTAAATCGGCATTTGAAATTACAGGATTTTGAATTTTTAATTTTCTACACTGTCGATCTGTAATACTGAATATATTTCTATCCTTTCCTAGATTTAAACTAATATCTGTTACAATTTCTTCACGAATACCGTCTAAAGGTGGATTAGTAACTTGTGCAAATAGTTGCTTAAAGTAGTTAGATATTAACTGAGGTCTGTCAGATAAAACAGCTAATGGAGTATCTATTCCCATAGAAGTTAAAGCTTCTTTACCAACCTGTGCCATTGGTGTTATTACCTCTTGAATATCTTCAAAAGTATAATTAAATAAACGCTGACGAGTTTTAATGTCAATAGTTTCTATAGGGCACGTTTCACTTGTGTATGGTACATCTTTTAAATGCAAGCGCGTGTTGTCTAACCATTTTTGGTAAGGTCTCTCTAAAACAATTTTACTTTTAATTTCTTCATCCTGAATAATTCTACCGTTGTTCATGTCTACCAAGAACATTTTTCCGGGTTCTAATCTACCATGTGCTTTTACGTCTTCTGGTGCAACATCTACTACCCCAATTTCTGAAGACATAATTAATTTACCACTTTTAGTAATGGTATATCTAGAAGGTCTTAATCCGTTTCTATCTAATAAGGCGCCAATATAATCTCCATCGGTAAAAGGTACAGATGCAGGACCATCCCAAGGCTCCATAATACAACTGTTGTATTCATAAAAAGCTTTGCGCTCTTTAGACATTGTCTTATGTTTTTCCCAAGCTTCAGGAATCATCATCATCATAATTTCTGGCAAAGATCGGCCAGTGTGTGTTAATAATTCTACTACCATGTCCATAGAAGCAGAATCTGATTTTCCTGGTAAAATTATTGGAAATAATTTCTCTATTTGTGGTCCGAAAACATCACTTTTCATGATTTCTTCACGAACACGCATTCTACTCACGTTTCCACGTAATGTATTTATTTCTCCGTTCTGACACATAAATCTAAATGGTTGCGCAAGCTCCCAAGTAGGCATTGTATTTGTAGAAAAACGCTGATGTACAAGTGCTAAACGAGTAACTAAATCTATTTCTTGAAGGTCTTTATAATAAGGGCCAATGTCTTCTGGCATTATAATACCTTTGTATATTATTGTAGTTATCGAAGCACTAGAAACATAAAAGTAGACACTTTCAGAAATTTTAGATTTTCTAATTTCGTGTTCTGTTATTTTTCTTGCGGCATATAATTTAGCTTTAAAGGTAGCTTCGTCAATTTCATCTGTTTTACCAATAAAAAATTGCTCAATATTGGGTTCTGATGCTAATGCAATAGGCCCTAATTGAGTTGGGTCTACAGGTACTTCTCTCCATCCTAAAATAGAAAGTCCTTGTGCTTTTACCTCGTTTTCAAATGTAGTTTTACAAAAATTATATTGATTTGTAACCTTTGGAAGAAATACCATAGCAACTGCATATTCTCTTTGTGCTGGTATTGTAAAATCACAAATTCTTTTAAAATATTCATGAGGAATATCTATCAATAGACCTGCTCCATCACCGGTTTTTCCATCAGAACTTACACCACCTCTGTGTTCTAGTTTAACTAGTATTTCTAGTGCATCATGTATAATCTGATTTGTCTTTTCTCCATTTAAATTACAGATAAATCCTGCTCCGCAATTTTCGTGTTCAAACTCGGGTAAATATAAGCCTTGTTTCTCCATTTTCTATTGAATTATATTAACAAATCTATGACTTTTGTTGAATATAACTCAGTTTTTAGGCTCCTTTAATGCAATTTTTATGATGAAAACAAAATAATAGTAAGAAAAATTCATTTATGATAATTAAACGTATTTTAAATGTGATATTCATAAAAACATAGAATACGTCTTTAAAATATTAACTTTAAAGACGTATTTTGTTGTAAAATGTAATTTTTAGTGCTCGTTTAGTCTAAAATCTGGGTATGCATCCATACCGTGTTCATGTGCATCTAAACCATCTAATTCTTCTTTTTCAGAAACTCTAATTCCGACAGTTTTCTTAAGTGTAAAAATAATTAAGAAAGATGCAAGGATACAAAAAGCAGCATAACAAGCAACACCAGTTAATTGGATTAGAAATGTATGTTCTGGGTTTGTAGAGAATATTCCAACGGCTAAAGTTCCCCAAATACCACAAATTAAGTGAACAGCAATTGCACCTACCGGATCATCTAATTTAATAGCATCTACAAAAGAAACTGCAAATACAATAAGAGCACCAGCAATGGCTCCAATAATAATAGCGCTTTCTGGAGTCATTACATCTGCACCAGCAGTAATACCAACTAAACCTCCTAAAATACCATTTAAGAACATTGTTAAATCTAAATTCTTATATTTAATAAAAGATACAAGGGCAGCAACAACACCTCCAGCGGCAGCAGCTAAACATGTTGTAACTAAGGTTAAAGAGGTTAATGCAGGATCTGCAGATAGCACAGAACCACCATTAAAACCAAACCAACCTAACCAAAGGATTAAAACTCCTGCAGTAGCTAACGGAATATTGTGACCGGGTATTGCTTGAGGTTTTCCATTTTTGAATTTTCCAATACGAGGTCCTAATAACCAAACAGCAACTAAAGCTGCCCAGCCTCCAACAGAGTGAACTAATGTAGAGCCAGCAAAATCATAGAATCCCAGTTGATCTAAAAATCCACCACCCCATTTCCACGATCCAGCAATTGGGTATATTAAACCTACATATAGTACTGTAAAAATCATAAATGGTCCTATTTTCATTCGTTCTGCGACTGCTCCTGAAACAATAGTTGCAGCAGTTGCTGCAAACATTCCTTGAAACAAGAAGTCTGTCCAATAGGTATACCCTTCATTATAAGCTAAATCTAGTGTTCCTTCTGCTGCAAGTGGTGCGTCAATTCCAAATCCTGCAAATCCTAAGAACCCATTAAATTCTCCGGGGTACATTAAATTAAAACCGCCAATATAATATAATAGTAAACCTGCTGTAATTATAAATATATTTTTAAATAAAATATTTATTGTATTTTTTTGTCTTGTTAATCCTATTTCTAAAAATGCAAAACCTGTATGCATAAAGAAAACTAGGGCTGTACAGATCATCATCCATACGTTATTTGTTGTAAGTAATTCCATAATAATTAATATTGTAATTGTTTAGTTTAAAGTTGTTCCGCCTTTTTCTCCTGTTCTAATTCTATAAGCTTCATTAATATCGCTTACAAATATTTTCCCATCACCAACTTCACCTGTAGATGCAGCTTCAATGATTGTTTTAATAGTAATTTCTTCAAAATTATCATTAACAACTATTGCAATATGTCTTCTTTGAATATCGCTTGTACTATAGCTAACACCTCTGTATACGTGTCCTTCTTTTTCATTTCCTAAACCAGTAACATCCCAGTAAGAGAAAAAGTTTACACCAACTTCATGCAGCGCATCTTTTACTACTCTAAACTTTGATTTTCTAATAATTGCTTCTATTTTTTTCATTGTAAAGTTTAATTAATTGCTATTATTTATTTATTATTTTTTATGACATAAGTGCTATTTAATTATCCTGAAAAAATCATACAACCTAATTAATAGGATGTATGATTTTATAAATAATAAATAAAACTTTTCTTAGTTTTCTAATTCTCTTTCTCTTTTTCCGGGGTATGCAATAGAACCATGCTCAGAAATATCTAAACCTTCAATTTCTACTTTTTTGCTTACACGTAAACCTATCGTTGCTTTTAGTATTCCTAGAACAATAAAAGATAAGAGAATAGCCCATGCAGCATATGCTAGAACTCCGATTGCTTGTGCGCCCAATTGAGCAGCGCCACCACCGTTAAATAGTCCAATACCAGTATTGCCGTCTACACCCCAAAGACCAATTACTAAAGTACCCCAAGCACCAGCAACACCGTGCACTGAAGCCGCTCCAATAGCATCATCAATTTTTAACTTCTTTTCAATAAATTCAATAGAGAATACAACAATTATACCTCCAATTAAACCTGCTAGTACTGCTCCTCCAGCTGTCATGTTTCCACATCCAGCAGTAATACTAACCAATCCAGCTAATGCACCATTTAAGGTCTGAGCTAGGTTTGGTTTTCCGTACCAAATCCAAGTTGTAATTAGAGCTCCAAGTCCACCTGCGGCTGCAGCTAAATTTGTAATTAAGACTACATTAGATGCAGCAATTGCGTCTGCTCCACCCCAAGCTAATTGAGAGCCACCATTAAAACCAAACCAACCTAACCATAGGATAAATACACCTAAAGTTGCTAATATTTGGTTGTGTCCAGGTATTGGTAAAACTTTACCGTTCACATATTTTCCAATTCTTGGTCCTACCATAAAAGCAGCAACTAATGCAGCCCAACCCCCTACAGAGTGCACAATTGAAGAACCAGCGAAATCAATAAATTCTGCAGGCATTATAGCAAGATCATTTAACCAACCACCGTTCCATTCCCATCCACCAGCAATTGGATAGATGATTGCAGTCATTACTACCGAAAATATAATGTATGTAGAATATTTTGTTCTTCCTGCAATAGCGCCAGATACTATGGTTGCAGTTGTTGCTGCAAACATTGTTTGAAAGAATAAATCTGCTCCTTCACCTTGAAATAAACCGCTCCAGAAAAACCATCCGTTTGAAGTATCTCCATACATCAAAGAATATCCTATTAACCAATATGAAAGTGAACCTACACAAATGTCTAGGATGTTTTTCATTGCAATGTTTACTGCATTTTTAGACCGTGTCATTCCAGCTTCTACTAATGTAAAACCTGCTTGCATAAAGAAAACCAAGATTCCGGCAATTAGCATCCATAGCATTCCCATGTCTCCATTTATTTGCGCAACTTGTGCTGCTAGGTCTGCAGTTGTTACGGCTGTATCTTGTGTTGTTGTTAGAAATAAACTCATATATATGTGGTTTTAAATTCTTTTTTTTTATTGATAATTTACAAAGGTTAAACCTTGTAAGCTTTTTCTTTTTCAGCGCATTTGTTAGAAAGAGTAAACAGCAGCAATGGTTAAACCTGTTACATTACTTTCTCCACCTATAAAAGTTACATCATCAGAGGTGTCGTACCTTAGTTCTGTGATTAGTTTTAATGCATCTGTAAGGCTTGTGTTTCCTGTTAGTGTAAAAGCAGATTGGCTTGTATCTCCAGATCCTGAAGTTACTGTGTAAAATTCTGGTCTTAAGCCTAAAGAGAAAGAGTTAGAAAATGCATTTTGTAAATATAAAGCAACACCTTGGTAACCTGCATCTGCATCTTCAGAGTTTGCGTAAGCAGCATTTACTCCTAAGTATAAAGAGTCAGAAATATCAAATCCACCTGTATAATCTAAGTATAATACGTCTGTGTCTCCAAAACCATCTGCACCATATGCAAGGTTAAAGAATTGCCCTTTGTATCCTGTTTGAAAACCTAACTGATAGTTGTCAGAGTCGCTATTTGCTCCTGCTACCACACCATGAGGATTTGTTACTGCTATCATGAAAGATAAATCTTCTGAAGCTGCATAGTCCATTTTTAAACCTGTGTGAGAAAATGGTCCTGCGTTAAATAAATAAGAAACAGAATAGTTAAAGTTACCTGCTGGAGAAATTACTTCGTACCCGTAAAAGGTATTAAATTGACCTAAGGTAAAAGTTATCTTTTCTGAAGCATTGTAATAAGCATACAATTGATTGATTGCTCCGGTATATGCATTTGCTGCATTTGCTCTTGGCCCAAAAGCTAAATCTGCTACAACTCCTGCTTTTCCTTTTTCGTAAGAAAAAATAGTATTTGCCATTCCTAAGCCAAATCCGTTTGCAGAAACATCTGTTAAAACTCCTGTAGTTCCAATGTCTGAAGTTGATAAATTTGCAGAGTAATAGCTATCTACAGTTCCGCTTAGTGTAAATGTTCCTTTTTCTTCTTCCTGCGCTGTTGCAATAAAACTTACTGCTAATAATGCTGTAAAAATAATTTTTTTCATAATTTTTAATGTTTGTTGATTGTTGTGTTGATGTATTATTATTTGTCAAAAGTATATCTTTATTTTAAATTAACAAGGGGGTGTGTTTTTGTAAACTGTGTAATTTAACATAAGACCCTCAAAAAAATAGGGGTTAAATTAAGATAAGTGTATTTTATAGTTTTTGAAGGGTCTAAAATATTGGGTTCTCAAAAAAGAAACTAATAATTTTGAGATATTCATAAAAATGCAGGTTTGGCAAAAAAATGTGTAATTATTGTACTTTTGTAGCTATGAAATACTCATT
>Ga0308001_10001577_pt1 | contig 10205 bp, 9 predicted proteins | sample Neamet5_FD_203167 | JGI IMG/M metagenome (GOLD analysis project Ga0308001, IMG submission 203167) | Marine microbial communities from water near the shore, Antarctic Ocean - #5 | ecosystem: Environmental > Aquatic > Marine > Unclassified | place: Southern Ocean | collected 2014-06-04
TGTCTGGTCAGGTAGCACCAAGCTTTATCTCGAAGGTGGGGAAAGTAAATACGGTGACGTCTGTGCCGGAGTTAATAGCATAGGTAATTCTTTGTTCAAGGACTTAGGTAAGCTCTGGGCCTGTAATTTCTTGCCGTCAAAGATATGCCCAGGGGTGAAGCTGGTTTTTAAATAAGAAAAAGATCAGTATAACGAAACACATTGGCGCTACATTCGAAGCAAAATCCAGACACTTGAGGCGTAGTATGTCGTCGCGGTTTTTATTACATATGTTCTAGCAAAAGAGACACACAACAATGATCAAAAAATACTGGCTACGTTGGGCCTATTAGCGATATCAACCTGGGTATTTGCTCAGAAAATTAACGATTTTGAGTTTTTTAAGGGCATGGTTGGAAAATGGGAAGGACAGTTAAGCCGCAGCACCGGCGAGGTTGTTACTTCACGCTCTGAATTTAGGCTCGTATCGGATGGTAATACGATTGTGGAAACGTTAGTCGAAGACGGAATGGAAATGCTCACTACTTATTCTGAGAAAGGTGGGGAGCTCATCGTTAAACACTATTGTTCTTTAGGAGCTGAGCCTATATTCAGCTCATCAAAGTCATCACTTTCTAGTGTGGCATTGACGTTAGACCCAGCAACAGGCTATGTGTCAGGGCAGTCTGACTTTTTCACGTCTATGAATTATCAAGCAGAGGCCGCGGATAAAGATACAATAATACAGACTTCTACTTTGTCGGTTCAGGGAATGGATCAGTCTAATAGGGTTGTTTTAAGAAGAGTAGACTAGCCTGCTATGCATTAATGCAATCGGTAATGAGCACAGATTCTATAAATCACATAACGAAGAAAATAATTTTATGAATGATAGAAAAACGAATTCAATTTTGCTTTTGATAAGCCTGAGTGTGGCTGCGTTATTTTCAGGGCAGATATTGGCAGATCATCACGGCGCACACATGTCTGATAGTCAGGTTGATGCGAAGGCGCTGATTGTCGAACATATTGCAAGCCTTGTCGGGGTGATCAACCATAACGATAATGCCGGTATGGCAGCGCTATATACCGAGGATGCGATCTGGTCGTTACAAGGGTTGGCAGATCCGATATACGGTCGCACAGCGATACTGGCTGCCCGAGAGGCCAACCTTAATGGAATTACGACGGACGATACGTTGAGTGCTGAAGTTCTCACAGCGCATGATTTGGGAAATGGATATATAGCCGCGAACGGGCGCTGGGAAATGAGGGACAAAGAAGGCGGCAGAGTAATGGGTGGGCTATGGGGAAATGTTTTTCGTGTGGTCGATGGCAAAGCACTTTTGTTTTTGGAATCGACTGGTCTGAACTAATCTAAACTTACCCATCGCTGACAGGTATGAAATTTAATCATTCCGACCTCTTCAAGAATTAAAGGGATCAGAGGGGGAAAGGGGCTCAGAGTGCTTTGACCTTGGACGTTGGGCCGCTAAATCACGTTGCCCGCTTCCTCCTAGGCGCCTCTAACCAGACCGGCCTCTGCACTTGGCTCTGCATAAGGGATTCTCCTCGACCCTCATGCTAGCTATCCCGAGTATCCTTAGCTCTGAGAAACAGCTACTTCATACTGTTTCCGATCACTGCTAAACTCTTTTGGAGATTTTACGCAAACGCGCTTTTTAGAAAGCTAATTTTGCGATTTCCGAAATCAGCTGGTCCGCGACAGTCTGTGCGCCAGCTTTTTAACTGTGTGGGTGTTGCGCGCAAGACTAAGTGCTGAGCCCTTTTAAATTTCTTACCAACAGAGCGAGATGATAAATGAGCAAACAAACAGGTGGTTGTCTTTGTGGTCGGGTCAAATATTCACTGGACACGGATTCTGCTCTCGGAGGTGTCCACTGCCATTGCTTGGATTGTCAGAAATCCACCGGCTCGGGCAAAGCCACAATCGTCCCTATCCATGAGAAGGATTTGCATTTAGAGGGAACTCTAAAATATTACTCTGTTGTCGGAACGTCAGGTGCGTCTGTTGAACGTGGATTCTGCGAGAACTGTGGGTCACCTGTAATGAGTGCCGTTGTCGGACCAGCTGAATGGGAGGGTATCAAGTTAATAAAGGCAGGCAGTCTCGATGACTCATCTTGGATAAATATAGGCGCTAGTATTTGGAATTCAACCGCAAGGCATTGGTCTTTGTCTGAGGCTGGCTTGGCGACATTTGAGCATAATCTAGAGACCTAGTTGCGCCGAATGAGTAAGACTCTATAGCATCAGAACCCTTGGATTTAATGAGGGTTCTGTGCAGGATCGTAGATTTAGAAAATACAAAAAAACCCTGATTTGTAGAGATTTTACATTTTTCTAGGAATTTCCCAGAGTGCCCTGAGTGTTTTTTCGGATTGCTAAGGATCTAATATAAAGCTCTAAATTGTTGATATTTATAGTTAAGATACTTATAAAAAATACTGATGTAACAACTGGTGTGACAGGCGATGTAACAAATGACGTTACTAATGCCTTCTGCTCAAAAACTTAACATCCGTCCAGCTAGGTTTTATCAAAGGGCCGATGAGCGAGCCTTTCTAATAGATTGGCTTCGGATGTATTAAAAGACTTGGAGCATAAGCGCGGGTTGAATCGTAGGAGTTTGTTTTTCGATTTTTAGGGCTGCTTGAAATATCTAAGTTGCGAGCAGTTATCGATGTGTATAGACCACAAAGACATCATCGCCTTCCGGCGTTCTATGTAGTCAGTTTGGCTATCTAACATTCTCAAGTTATTCTTATCTGTATTTGCTAGCGCGGCATTGATCAGGTCGGGTTCGAACCCTTGTTCACTGAGGATTGTGCTAGCCAATGCCCTCATGCCGTGAGCTGCCAATATTCCGCCAAATCCCATTCGCTTAAGAGCCATGTTCGCTGTTTGCTGGTTTGCATGCTCTCGGGGGTTTCCGTCAGCAGGGAAAACATGCACACGGTTGTGGCTTATGGACGCCATAACTTTAAGTAGAGAAATGGCTTGATGGGAAAGAGGTATCGAGTGAGATCTCTTTTTTGTCATCCTTTCAGCTGGGAGGGTCCACAGCTTTTTGTCAAAGTCTATTTCTTCCCATCTAGTGCCTGCGGCTTCAGAGGATCTGGTCATAGTATGAAGCTGCCATTCCAGTAAGCATTTTGTGGTTTTCTTGATAGAGGCGTTGGCTATTGCCGCCATCAGCTCAGGCAACTGTTCTGGCTTCAATGTCAGCATAGGCTTTTTTACAGGGGCTTCAAATGCTTTGCTTATTCCTGAGAGTGGATTCGCATAGAGGAGGCCAGTATTTGTTGCGTAGACCATAACCTCATTTAGTCGTTGGCAAATTCGCTTAACTGTTTCAAGTGACCCTTTAGCTGAAATCGGCTTCAGGATTTCGATGGTTTCAAGCGCTCGAATTCTCTGAATTGGCATGTCGCCAATCTTGGGGAAGATGTGAAGCTCAAGAGATCGGTAAATATCGTCTGCATAGTCGCGGCTCACTTTGGTTTTTTTGACCTGAAACCAGTCGTAAGTAACTTTTCTTAACGTATTGCCGGGCGCTTCTGTATTGAGGCGCCGTTGTTCGGCCTTGTGTGAGCGTGGGTCAATATCATCTGAAAGGAGCGCTCGATTTTGCTGTCGAGCTAATCGGGCTTTGGTTAAAGATATAGTGGGGTATTGACCAATGCTTATATTCGTGCGGATTCTGGTAAATGGTCTTGAGTAGTTAAATATCCATAGCTTGGTGCCGCTAGGCTTTACCCTGAGATACAGGCCATTGCCATCAGCAAGGCTGTACTCCTTGGCTTTTGGCTTGGCATTCTGAATCTCAGTGTTTTTTAGCGGGTTTGTTGTCCGGGCCAATGTAACACTCCAAATGCAAAAATAAAGTTAGTGTTACTTTTAGTGTTACATTGATGCTTGGGTGTTGCAATGTCTTTTTGGGTGCCGATAGCCTTTAAATCGTGCTATTGAGAGACTATTGAGGGCTTATAACTCGAAAATGGCCATTAGTAGAGTTTGGCGGAGGCGCGCTTGGTGGCAAAACAAGGAATTGAACTCATTTTTCATTCGTTTGTTATCAAAAATTTTAGTTTAGTAAGTTGAGCGGCACAATCAATTAATTTTGTTGTCTGATTTTCTTGCTAGATATTAACGCCCAGCCGGCTTTACTCACGAAGCACATCAGATCAGACTCCGGGGCTCCGTCTATTTTGTCCAATTAGACTCCATTGCCGCGATATATATTTAGACGCTCAAACGATTAACTAATTATTAGAGAAGTGGCCGGTGCCATGGGTATAACTGGTGCCAGCAGAGAGCTGTTGTTATTTTCTATTGAGCGTCTTTGTTAAAAGGGGATGTGTTTGCAAGGGTCGATGCCCGTAGATTTTGACTGTAGGAATAGCTGTTTTTTGGAAATTTATTTACAAATATGCTGCCGAATTCGCAAACCTTAATCAATTATATTAGCATTCAGGGCGCAAAGATTCATGGCTGTTGGGTTTCTATATACGCCTCGATGCTCATCAAGCGAAGCTCAAAGGGGCCATCTTTTTTGTCGTAAATATACAAGCCCAATTCAGTAATCTGACTGGTATCGAGTTCGGGGCCATCGAGCTTGAATCCTCGAAGTTGAGGGAAAAAATCCGTGAATGGGATATCTATCACGCTAGTTTCGTCCGCTAAAGTGTCGAAATCAGCCCAATAACTAATTTGCCGACCACGCCTCTGAGCACCCGTTTGCAATTGCCAAGTGTAACGCCGCCCGTCAGCCTTAACTTTTACTCTTATTCCAGTATAGGCGGACAAGTCTATTTTTAAAGGTTGTGTACGGATAGAGCTGAAACCGCCACCGTTGGTGTTGGTATTGCCAGAAAAAATCAGCTGGCCCGACGAAATATCGAACCCGCCCTCGCTTCTTCCTCCCATGACGTTATCATTTTGCACGTACCAGCTGAAGTCAGAACTGTCGTCATTAAAACCAGTAAGAACTAGTGTATCCAATTCGTTAGACTCCGAGGCGCTAAGAGGTGTACATAATAGAGCGAGTAGGATTATGCCGCATAAAAGCGCGGTTGAATGTGAAAAGTATATCTTGTTAGTCATCATGGCATTAATTCACGTCTATTTTTGGATGTCGTGCTAACTGGCCTCTACCATGCCCTGTAAGCGCATGGGACCGTCAAACACTATACCACCGGTAAGCACCAATTTATCGTCCCGCGATCCTTTAATCTGAATCTTTTCGGCCTCTAAAAAGCGCTGGGTTTAGCCTATTGTAACCCGACTTGAAGGAGCGAAGACTCTTTTTTGATCTGCCGTCCCGTGGGCACAGCCACTCCAGGGGTGCGCTCCGATAGTTCAGAATAGTTTCATCCCATTCCTATATATATTACTGTGTAAAAACAGTTAGGTATCCCTGAGAACAAGAACATGAAACTACTCACCTCTACATTCACCTCTACACTCACCTCTACACTCACCTCTACACTTATCTCACTAATGCTTATTGGCTTTGCAGGGGGCGCTTACGCTCAATCCAAGGCAGAAGATGAAGCTATATTTGTATTCCAAGATTTTCTAAGTTCATTTACGAATTCAGATGTTGACAGCATAGTGAATCTGTTCGCCGAGGGCGCAATCTTTTGGGGAACGGGATCAAAAACATTAGTTGAGAACACTGCCGGAATTCGAGAATATTTTTCGGCAATAAGTGGCCGTCCACCTGGTCAAAGAGTTGCAAGCGCACTGGAGTATTCCGTACTAGCATTGTCCGAAAATAGCGTTCTTGTTTCAGGCATCTGGCAGGTTGGGCCAGCGGGTCAAACTAGTGGCATGCCTTTGCGTATTAGCATGGCGCTCATACTACAAAATGGGCAATGGAAAATTGCACAGTTTCACAATTCGAGAGTGCCGGACTAGCGGTTGTGTTGTTAGTGCTTTTCCGGTTTTCCGGTTTTCGCGGGTTTTTGTGTTGTGGCTACTATGTGCGCGGGCTAAGCGCCCGTTTTCAATAACAGACCTTTATTGTTTGAAGGTTCTCTGCATAGTCAAATATTGTGGGTGTCCAATTTGTTCTCCTTTAGACTCTTACATGTTTTGCAAGCTCATAGTGCTCTCCCAGGCCGTTATTAAACTTATTCCCAGTGGCTACCGCTTAATCCCCATGCCAAAAGCCTCCCAGTAGGGTGGTGCGCTGTATGATGACTTCAGGTGTCAAGGGCCCCTCGAAACCACGCCCGCCCCTATTTCCCGGTAACCGAAAAGCCACCAGACCGACTTCCTAAGTACACCCCTTGCACAGGAGTGGTTGCATATCACCGATACCCAGACTGTTGTGGCTCAATGATTCTAGCTCTAAATAATAGTTAGCGTTAAATTTTCCTGACACTAAACCAAGTATCGTGTAAGTATGATCGTGAAACTACACACAACAATAGCCCTAAACCCCACCACGGTAAAGTTGTTGCAAGGGTTTTTGTTTTCATAGTAGAGGTTGATAAATAGGAGAGGCCATATGAATGATGATGAGAAAATCAAAGACCTAACACAGCTTTATATCGACAGCATGAACCATTCAAGTGCAGAAAAAGTAAAAGATGCATTTCATTGCAACGGGACGGTGGTGGGGTATTTGCATGGAGATTTTATGGAAATGTCTGTTGATGATTTTGCAAACTTTGTTGCATCGCAGCAACCTTCCCCTAAAGAAAAAGGAGAAGAGGTAGAATTTGAAATCCTTGCGTCTGGAGTTGAGGGAACAACCGCATCAGTAAAAGTCAGAGATAAATATTTGGGCATAACTTTCTTGGACACATTATCTTTTATAAAATTTGAAGGCAGCTGGAAGATTTATAGCAAACTGTTTCATGTTGAGAGCGAATAGGAAAACTAATTGTCGAAGTGTTGGTCGATATATAAAGTACCTTTAGCGGCTAGGCCTTTTATCCTCAGTGCATGGTTGAAATGTAACGGTTCAGTTGAGAAGGCGCGTTAGATGAGTTTGGAATGTGCATGGTGCAGCGCGCCGCGAGGCTCAGGTCTAATCTGCGACAAGTGCGGCGTAGATTATGAGAAAGCTGCCCAAATCAAAGCAGCGGGCAAGGCGAGCAAAAAGGCTGAGGCGGTACCTCGCAAGTCCAAGAAAGCCGAAAGAGCAGAATTGCAGCAGCAGCGCTTCGTGGATGCTTGGCAGCCCGTCAAAGAGCCTGAGCTTGAGTACAAGCTGAGTATCTTCGTTATTCCAGGCATGCTCGCGCTGACCTTTCTGATGGAAATTATGGGTTTTGGCCGCGGTCTGCTGCGCATCGTGTTCGGCATGCCGGTCCACGAGTTTGGCCATGCGCTGGTGGGCTGGTTCAGTGGTTTTAACTCGATTCCGACTCTTTGGAAGACGTTGATTCCCGAAGATCGTGGCTTTTTCGCGCCTGTGCTCCTGTTTGCCAGTGTCTGTTATCTGATCAATTTTGCGCGTTTGAACCGCCATGGTGGTTTGCTATTGATCGGCGTTCTGCTGTTGATCTTGCAGTTCATCGGAACGTTTGTGTTGGATAAAAGCACCGCTCAGGTGTTGGTTACTTGGGGCGGTGACGGCGTCGGTATGATGCTCGCCATCGTGCTGATGGCAGGTTTTAACTTTGATAAGCACTCGAACTGGTACGCCGGTTATCTGCGCTGGGGTTTTGCTTTTATCGGCGCCGCCGCCTTTGCGGATATCGTCTCACCCTGGTGGGTGTCGTTAAATGATCTATCGGCAGTGCCGTACGGGGCGAGTGGCGGCAGCCACACCGATACCTACAAACTCATTAATTACCACGGTTGGACCATGGATAGTGTGATTAACCGTTATGTGACCTTAAGTGTGGTTTGCATGTTTGTGCTGGTACCTTTTTATGTCCGAGGGATTAAGCACGCGGCGAGAGCCATGCAAATGGGCCGGTTATCTGCTGATACAGATCTTGAAGCAGATTTTGAAGCAAAAGAGGGGCGCGATAATCTTTAATCACGCCCCAACTTAACCTACTGCGTATAGCGTTTGACCAGCATTTTACCCAGCGCCATCATGTGCACCTGATCGGGGCCGTCGGCCTGACGGCACCATCTGGCGTAGTTAAAGGCCTCTGCCATGGGGTAGTCGGCGGTTAGGCCGCCGGCGCCGTGGATTTGCATACAACGGTCGATCACGGTTTGCGCCATTAAAGGCACGGTGATCTTGGACAAAGAGGGGCGATGGGGGCATGACAAAGCTGTTAAGTGGCTTCGCGTATTCCCCTCCCCAACTTTAATCTGGCAGGTTGCAAATATAATTTTTTAGGACTTTATTTCAGTAGTATGGTTTTGATTCCGACTCGATGTTCTTCACTTACCAGGGTAATGCAGTTTTTCAGGATAACAATGTCGAAGACTTGTGATTCAGTTCACGGCGCAGCCAAAGGCTCGTTATATGCCGCATGCGGCTATCCAGCTCACTAGGATGCGATAGTAAATGGGGGTAAATAGAAGTAAATGGGGCGAATGGGGTAAATGGTATTCATATGCAATACATCCTGAGACAAGCCAATTGACTGCCCAGATCCCGGTCTCATTGGCTACCGAGTTAGATGGATAAGCATGGCCGCATCATGCAGTCATTACCTGCTACACTGCAGTGGCAGTAATTTTCTAGGCGCAGGAATCTGTCCTTCCTTTAACTAAGCTTCTTAATCACCCAATAGATACGTGCGATAAAAAATGGAGTAGCAAAATGAAAAATTTAGTAACAGTTTCATTCCCCGCTAAAGCCGAAACTTTAGATCAACTAAAAGAGCTGTTAAAAGCGGCATTGCCAGACACTCGGAGTTTTGCTGGCTGTATAAGCGTAAGCACATATATTGAGGAGTCATCAAATACAGTGCATCTAATCGAAGATTGGGAAACTTTGGATCATCAAGCAGAATATCTGTCATGGAGGGTAGAGACCGGGCTTTTGGAGTTATTGGAGCCTTTGTTAGAAGGCGGTGCAGCTAGTCTAAAGGCAACAATTTGTGGTCCTGAACACACAGATATTTAATGGTTTACCTTTTCTGAACTATTTTTTGTATTTGCGGCATTTATGTTTGCACTCTAGACGCCGTCTGAGGGTGCTACTTGCGGCCTTTCTTTTATTTATTAAATCGTTACCCACTCCCGTTAGACAGAAAAAACCTTAGTTCAGGCCTCGCCGCCGGGGCTCTTGCGAGTTGCCGAATTCAGTTCTATCGCTCGCTATATATACTAAAATTTGCTGACCATTAGCTAATTATCAGAAAAGTTCAGAGTGCCGTTGACGTAACAGGTTTCAGAGAAAACCAACGGGTATTTTTCGAGTAAATGTCTTTGGGTATTGGAAAAAAAGCGGTGGTGATACAGTAACAATAACTAATGATGTTACCGGATCTAGGAGTTAACTTGCCAATACCTATTGATCACGTTAACGACAGAAGGTTCGGACTAGCGATTAATCAAGAAAAACCACGAAAAAATGACCCTGGTCTGCTTTTCAGTTTCTGCTAATTTTGATACAGCATGGGACTAGTGTTCTCAGGCAATTCGTTTTAGCATCAGGAATCGTACCTACTTTCCACGTTAGCGTTAAACCAAGGGAAGACGAAGTAGAAGTCTCTATATATTTCTACCTGTAGTGGCAGATCGAAAAGATACTTTTCAATTGCTATTGTGACTCCAAAAGCCCGATTGCTCGTCTACGGAGACTTTGTTATGTCAATTATTTTTAACACGCCTACCGTAATCAAATATCTATTTTATATTCTGATTGCTATTTCTTTTTTGATATTTATTTTCTTCAAATTCTCATCCGTTTTTGGCGCATCGCCAGACAAAGATAGCAAAATAATTATTGAAAGGTCAAAAAACTCTACTGCTGGAAAATTCCGTAATTTAGAGTCAGATTATAAAAACGCATTAATTTTTTCAGACTCTTACCCAAAGAGTGCAACATTAATGAACTGGTTGTTTCCTCCAAAAGATAAAAACCCTATAGGCGCTCTTCCAACGATTCAATTTCGAGGAGACAGTTTGACCGAAGGAAAATTTGTCTGGTTGGGGCACTCTACATTACTACTGAATATTGATGGTCTAATTGTAATGACAGATCCCGTCTTCAATAGAGCTTCTCCCGTGCCTATTTTTGGAAAGCCCTTCTCCTATGAGAACCCAATAAAAATCGC
>Ga0308001_10001584_pt1 | contig 10181 bp, 9 predicted proteins | sample Neamet5_FD_203167 | JGI IMG/M metagenome (GOLD analysis project Ga0308001, IMG submission 203167) | Marine microbial communities from water near the shore, Antarctic Ocean - #5 | ecosystem: Environmental > Aquatic > Marine > Unclassified | place: Southern Ocean | collected 2014-06-04
TAACTGCCGGCAATCAAATTAGCGGGAATGCATATCTCAATGATGGGCGAACTACATCAGAATTGGTTGATGATGCGGAACGACTTGTTTTTGAAATCGCTGAAAAAGGGAGTCGTGGAAAATCTGGCTTCCAACCGATAAAAGAAGTATTACCTGCAACGATTGATCGAATAGAATACCTGCATAATTCAGATGGTGATCTTTCTGGAATCTCTACCGGCTTTAAAGAATTTGATAAATTAACAACAGGGCTGCAGGCAGGGGATTTAATTATAATTGCTGGTCGCCCATCAATGGGTAAAACTACATTAGCTGTTAATATTGCCGAAAATGCAGCTATAGGATCAAAAAAATCAACAGCGATTTTCTCTATGGAGATGCCAAAAGAGCAATTGGCTTTTCGTATGATTTCATCCTTAGGGAGAGTCGATGCAACACACTTACGTACTGGGAAATTTCCAGATGAGGATTGGTCTAGGATCAATACAGCGGTTCAATTGATGTCAGATGCACCCATTTTTATTGATGATACTCCCGCCTTATCACCGACCGAAATTAGGGCAAGAGCAAGACGTTTAAAGCGTGAAAAGGATGGCTTGGATTTGATTGTTCTAGATTATCTTCAACTAATGCAGGTTCAAGGGAGGACTGAGAATCGAGCTACAGAGATATCGGAAATATCTAGGTCATTAAAGGCATTAGCAAAAGAACTTGAGGTTCCAATCATTGCGCTTTCTCAATTAAATAGAAGCGTCGAGTCACGAACTGATAAGCGCCCAATAATGTCCGATCTAAGAGAGTCCGGTGCTATTGAACAGGATGCAGATATTATTGTCTTTATATATCGAGATGAGGTTTATAACCCCGATACTCCTAGAAAAGGTGTGGCAGACATACAGATTGCAAAGCAACGAAATGGACCCATTGGAGATTTTCCTTTAACGTTTGTAGGAAGATACACTAAATTCGAAAATTGGGTGGCTGATGCTTATGCTAATGAGACCTATCAGTGACATCAAGCCCATATGCTTATATTGATAAGCATGCACTACAGCATAATTTCAATCATCTTAGATCTATCTCTGGCCAATCAAAAGTCATGTGTGCCTTAAAGGGTAATGCTTATGGTCATGGTATCGTCGATGCTGCAAATATTTTGACTGGAGCTAATGGCTTTGCGGTTGCACGCCTTTCTGAGGCAAAAATATTGAGAGATCTTGGGGTCGACCGATCGATTACTTTATTAGGTGGATTTGCGACGACTGAAGAATTGAATCTGGCGATTAATTTGAGATGCGATATTGTCATTCATAATGTAACTCAAATTGAAATATTGGAGAATACATCAACTCGCAATATATCAATTTATGCTTGGTTGAAAATTGATACAGGTATGAATCGCTTGGGAATTAAGATTACTGATGCTTTTGATTTTATATCAAGACTTGAATCTATGGATATAATAACCAAAATCGGTTTGATGACTCATTTGTCTGATGCGGAAGATAAGATGAGTAAAAAAAATTCTATTCAACTTGACCTTTTTAGAGGCCTGACTGATCATTTTTCGGGAGATATAAGTTTCGCTAATTCTGCCGTAATTGTTAATTGTGATAGATTAATTAAAAGTTATAAATGGAATAACAAAGGGGATATTTGGGTTAGACCTGGGATTGCTCTTTATGGCATCTCTCCGCTTGCAGATAATAGCGCTAGACAACTAAATCTGAAACCAGTGATGAAATTTAGCTCCAAATTAATAGCCATAAGGTCAGTTTTAAAGGGAGAGTGCGTTGGTTACAATAGTACTTGGGTGGCAAAAAAAGATAGCACTCTTGGAGTAGTTTCGGCTGGCTACGGAGATGGCTACTCAAAATCAATAATCTCTGGGGCGCCAGTCTTAGTTAATGGCAGGAAGGTACCTTTGGTAGGGCTAGTTTCAATGGATTTGATTGTAGTTGATCTAGGGTCAATTAGTGATGATTGTATTGGAGATGAAGTGGTTTTGTGGGGTGAGCAATTACCAATTGAAGAAGTAGCTCATTATTCAAATTTAACTAGTTATGCACTCATAACAGGTGTCACCGAAAGAGTGGAACGCCTCGTTCATTAAAAGAGCATTTTGTTTGGGAATGTATGACTTATGAAAAATGAAAAAAAAGCGTATTTATGTTCTGAATGTGGAGCCTATAGTGGAAAGTGGCAGGGTCAATGCCCGGATTGTGATGCTTGGAATAGCTTAGGTCAGACAATTGTTTCCAAAAAACTAGTTACCTCATCGCGAAATACAATAGAAGCCAAGAAATTAAATGAAATTAATGAAGAATTAATTATTCGTTATGATACTGGTTTTACCGAATTTAATAGAGTTCTGGGCGGCGGTTTGGTGCCTGGTTCGGTCGTACTTTTAGGCGGAGATCCGGGTATTGGAAAATCAACTCTACTTCAGCAAATAGCTACAAAATTACCTAATGAATTGAATCCTTGCTACGTGACTGGAGAGGAATCCATTAATCAAGTTGCCCAAAGATCGAGTCGTATTGGAACTAGCCACTCTGATATGCTTATTTTTTCTACCACTTCTTTAGAGCAAGTTTTTCAACTTACAAAAAAATCACAAGTACGAGTTATTATTATCGACTCAATTCAAACAATGATTAGCAGTGAGGTCAATTCATCACCTGGCTCAGTTTCCCAACTAAGAGAATGCGTTGGTGAGCTCGTCCAGTTTGCTAAGCAAAATGATGTATCTATCCTTCTGATCGGCCATGTTACAAAAGAAGGTGTGATTGCTGGCCCTAGAATTGTCGAGCATATGGTAGATACGGTTCTTTATTTCGAGAATGATTTGGCCAGTAGGTATACGATAATTCGGGCTGTCAAGAATCGATTTGGCGCGAGTAGCGAGATGGGTGTTTTTGCGATGACTGAAACTGGTTTTCGTGAAGTTAAAAATCCTTCGGCAATTTTTCTTTCCGGAGACTATATAGATAGACCGGGGAGTTTAATTTCTGTTGCTTGGGAGGGAAGCAGGCCACTTCTATTTGAGATCCAAGCGCTGGTTTCAGAAACACATGCGAATCACGTTAAAAGGTTGGCGCAAGGAATTGATCAGGCTAGGTTACCTTTGCTAATGGCGGTATTGCAAAAATACGCTGAAATCTCATTGGCAGAATTTGATATCTTTATCAATGTAGTGGGTGGTTTGCGTCTAGATGGAATTGCCGCTGATCTTCCTGCGATATTAGCAATCGTCTCAAGTTATAAAGAGCTTGCTTGCAAAAAACGACTTATTAGTTTTGGTGAGATAGGATTAGCTGGCGAGGTAAGACCAGTAAAGTATGGAACGGAGCGGTTGATTGAAGCAGCAAAACAGGGTTTTACGGCGGCTATAATTCCGAATGCAAACCTACCTAAAAAGAAAATAAGTAATATGGAGTTGATACCCGTAGGAAATTTAACAGACGCCATCGATGTGATGTTTTGAAAAACAACCTATAACTTTCATACTTTCTTAATGCGGATGCTATGAATGTGATTTGTGTCGCTATTCACCACTTCAAATTTATAGTTATTTATATTAATTTCTGTCTCTGCTTTTGGGATGTCACCCAGATATTCTAGAATTAAACCATTTACAGTTTTTGCTGCTTTTGATGGAATTTCCCAATTTAATGCTTTATTTAGATCACGTATATTGGCATTACCGTTTACCAGATAGCAGTTATTAGTCTCTTTTTTAAAATCTTCATTTTTATTTACTGGAACAGTAGTGAATTCACCAACAATTTCTTCAAGGATATCCGCTAATGTTACTATGCCTTGGATATCTCCATACTCATCAACAACTAAAGCAAAACGCTGCTTCCTTTGTCGGAATTCAATAAGTTGGGTATTTAGAGATGTGCCTTCTTGAATAAAATAAGGCTCAACCGATTGTATTTCAATATCCTTTTTTTGAAAAATATTCTTACCAGAGAGATTTGCTAGTTTACGAAGGTGAATGATTCCAAAAACTTCGTTAATATTTTCTTTATAAACAGGCAGTAAAGTATGTTCGCTTCTTGCGATTGTTGCTCTAATCTCGTCGATGCTACCCTGAATGTCTATACCAATAATTTCTGTATGCGGGACCATGACGTCATCAACAGTGACTTTCTCAAGATCCAATATATTTAAAAGCATACTGCGATAGTTTCTCGAAATAAGGCTTCCAGCTTCTCTTACCACTGTTCTTAGCTCCTCATTGTTAAGCGCGCCATCTATTTCATCGTTTTTGCGTACACCAATTAACCATAATAATGCATTAGATGTAGCGCTTACCAACCTGACGATTGGGTATGAAACAATCATCAGAGGGTAGTATATGAAGGCGGAGGGAAAAGCTAGCCTCTCAGGATATATAGCGGCAAGAGTTTTGGGTGCTGCCTCACAAAAAATCAAGACGATTATAGTTAGGATTAAGGTAGCAATTGCGACGGAAGATTCGCCACCAACTTTCAGCGCTATCATAGTTACCATAGCGACAGCCGTGAAATTGACTAAATTATTACCGAGTAATATTAGGCCAATAAGCCTATCTGGCTTTCTTAGGAGTTTATCAATTATTATTGCCGCTCGATTACCTGCACGAACTTGGTGCTTGAGTTTATAACGATTTAATCGCATTAAAGCCGTCTCAGTTCCTGAAAAGAAAGCTGAGAAGAATAAAAGTACGAATAAAATGCTTACTAGCGAAGCAATTGAAAAATCATCGCTCAATTAATGAGCACCTTTTAACATGAATACCAGCTTAGTTCATCAGGATAAAGGGCAACTGTCAAGATGGCTTTTAAGCTTAACCCCAACTCTTTCCTAAAATATTTTCCAAAATAAATCGCGTTCCAAAATAGGAGATAGCAAGAGTAAAGAATGCAACGAGATAAAGATAAATAGCAGACCGACCCCTCCACCCATAAAACTTTCTGCCATAGATCAAAATACCAAACATAAATAGCGCAATTATTGAGAGGATAGTTTTATGTGCTAGGTGCTGAGAGAATATATCCTCTATAAATATAAGGCCTGAAAATATAGCAAGAAATAGAATTACAAAGCCCGCAGATGCAATATTAAAAAGAAGATTTTCTGTAGTTTCGAGTGGCGCAAAAAGCGCATTAAAGGATGAAATTTTACGAGCCCTTAAACGGTTATTTTGTATTAAAGCAAATAATGAAATGATTGCACCTGCACACAAAAGTCCATAGGCAAATATTGAGCTAAGTGCGTGTGTTTTAATCTGCCAGCTTAATGCTTTAACTTCGATATCTGAGTTACCCCAATAATTTAGACTCCAAATTGACATTACAGCGGATAAACTAGCAATAAATATTATTCCTCCAGCAAAACCTCTGAGTGATTTGTTAAAAGAAGCAATAACTGCAATTAAAGCAAGTTGAAATCCAATGAGGGATATTATATTTATTAAAGAGAGCGAGAGACCATTTTGCTGGGTAATATTTTGAATTAGGCTATTCAGATGAATTAGTAGGCCAATTAAACCAGATAATGACGCAACGATAAACAATCTATTTTGGTATTTATCTGTAGATGGCCATTGGGATGAGGCGTAAGTAACCGATGAAATTAAGTATGTAGATAAGATAACCATATAACTGTTTAAATCACTCATTTGTTAATGATGCCAGATAATTGAATACTGGTATGCATATATTTAATGATAGATTATCTTAAATGAGAATCATTCTCAACAATAAAATATAATAAAATACAATAAAAAATTTATTAATGTAAAATTTCATCTAAATTATTTTTAATATCACGCAGGAAATACAAATGTTTTCTAATCTTACTCAACGCCTAAGTGCTATAACTCGTAATCTTCAGGGTAAAGGGCGGTTAAGTGATGCAAATATAAAGGACACTCTAAGAGAGATACGTTTAGCTCTTTTAGAAGCTGACGTGGCGTTGCCAGTGGTTAAAAGTTTTATAGAAGGAGTTCGAGAAGATGTTATTGGAAGTAAGATTGAAAAGAGTTTAACTCCTGGACAAGCGTTTACTAAGATAATTCATCTTAAACTAATAGAGTTATTTGGCAATAAAACTATAGAGTTAAATTTAAAAAGACCGTCACCTATAGTAATTATGATGGTTGGTTTGCAAGGCTCAGGAAAGACAACTACCGCTGCAAAATTAGCAAAACGATTAATAGATATTGAAAAGAAGCGAGTGATGCTTGTGAGTGTTGATATTCATCGGCCAGCAGCTATCTTACAATTAAATAGGCTGGCTAAGGAAGTTGGTGCAGATTTTCATAATAGCTTAGATACGCAAGCACCAAAATTAATAATAGCGAATGCTTTAAAGCAAAGTCAAAAATCGCAGTCTGATGTAATTATTATTGATACTGCCGGCAGATTACATGTTGATGATTTAATGATGGCTGAGATTTCAGAAATACATAAAGAAGCAAGCCCAAATGAGACTTTTTTCGTGGTGGATAGCATGGCTGGTCAAGATGCAATTAATCCAGCTCGGGAATTTTCTGAAAAACTCGATATTACCGGTATTATCTTGACCAAAGCGGATGGAGACGCTCGTGGCGGTGTGGCGCTTTCGGTATCTCAGATCACAGGAAAATCAATATTTTATCTTGGGGTAGGAGAAAAGATAGATGATATTGAATTATTTCACCCTGAAAGAATGGCCTCTCGTATCCTGGGTATGGGTGATGTGCTTTCACTTGTTGAGGAAATAGAGGCTAAGGTTGATCGTAAGCAATCCGAGCGCCTAGCTAATAAAATAAAAAAAGGTAAGAAATTTGACCTTTATGACCTAAGAGATCAGTTGGAGCAAATGATTGGGATGGGTGGAATGAATGCCTTGCTTGAAAAATTACCAATGGCCGGGAAGCTTAATAATGCTGCAATGAATGAGCAATTTAATGAAAAGCAATTGAAACGACAAGTAGCAATTATCAATTCAATGACTCCAAATGAAAGACGGTTTCCTAAAACGATAAATGGCTCAAGAAAAAGGCGTATTGCTGGAGGTTGTGGCTTACAGATTCAAGATATCAATAAATTGATGAAGCAACATATGCAAATGGAAAAGATGATGAAGAAAATGGCTGGTGGTAAGATGAAACAAATGATGCGTGGCTTATCAGGTATGAATCTTCCTCCTGGTTTGAGATAAGAAAAAATACATGAATAGGGCTTTAGATTAATTAAAAAACCTTCACTTTCATTTTTAAATAGGTACAATGCGCACACTACAAATTAAATACGAAGTATAGAAAATATACTTCTATAAAAAAACGGAATAATAATGGTTACAATAAGACTTTCACGTTCAGGGGCAAAAAAACGACCCTTTTATCATCTAGTTGTCACGGACAGCAGGAATAAACGTGACGGCAAATATATAGAGCGCTTAGGTTTTTTTAATCCAGTGGGTAAAGAGTCAACTGAAAATCTCAGAATAGACTTAGAGCGAGTAGATTACTGGTTAAGTAAAGGCGCGCAAACATCGGATACTGTGTCATCATTACTAAAGACGCAACGCAAGGCAATTGCCTCCGCTAGCTAAATATTATGTTTATGGGCATGGATAATGCCTAGACTATATTTAAGATGGTCCCACAATTAAAAAATAATCAAGAAACTCTTATCCTAGGAAGCATTTCTGGGCACTATGGTGTGAAAGGGTGGGTTAAAGTATTCTCTTGCACTAAGCCAGTTGAAGCTATTCTGACTTACCCTGACTGCTATATTGAGGGGTTAACAGATTCCAATAGTGGAAAAATAATTGAAGGTCGCAAACAAGGTAAATTGATTATTATCAAACTATCTGGCGTTAGTGATCGTGAGGCAGCATCAAAGTTCATAGGGTTAAATCTAATCCTACCAATTAATTGCTTGCCAAAATTGAAAGATGGTCATTATTATTGGAGGGAGTTAGAAGGATTAAAGGTTATCAATTTGCAGTTAAAGGAACTAGGAGTGGTTAGTAAGTTACTAGAGACTGGCGCTAATGATGTGCTGGTTGTTCAAGGCGAGGATCAGATACTAATTCCATTTGTTATGAATCAAGTAATAAAGAAAGTTGATCTAAATACAAGAAAAATTACGGTAGATTGGGAGTGGGTGGATTGAGTTGAATATCGGTGTGGTTAGCTTGCTTCCTGACATGATTCGTTTGATAACTCAATATGGAGTTATCGGTCGTGCCTCTGATGAAAAATTACTGTCATTATCTTCATACAATCCCAGAGATTTTACATCAGATTCTTACCATAAGGTTGATGATAAATCTTATGGTGGCGGACCAGGCATGGTAATGAAGTTTGAACCATTAAAATTAGCTATAAATACTGCAAAAAAAACTTTATCTGATGATTGCCCTGTCATACTTATGTCACCTCAAGGCAAGCCTTTTAATCAGAAGATAGCTAGGCGCTTTTCAAAATTACCAGCCTTAATATTAGTAGCGGGAAGGTATGAAGGGGTTGATGAACGATTAGTTAAAAATCATATCGATGAAGAGATTTCATTAGGAGATTTTATTTTAAGCGGGGGTGAGATAGCTACTATGGCTGTTATAGATAGCGTGGTAAGGCTTCTGCCAGGAACGCTTGGGGATGATGAGTCATCTTTAGATGAGTCATTCGAGAATAATTTATTGGAGTATCCTCATTATACTCGACCAGAAGAAGTTGATGGCCATTCTGTGCCGGAAGTTTTATTATCTGGTAATCATGAGGCTATAAAGTTATGGCGTGCCGAGCAATCATTAATCAGGACATATGAAAAAAGACCAGAGTTACTTGATGAATTAACAGAGCGTCAAAAAAAAATTATAAATAAATATAAGCAACTAATTAAAAATTAAGGGTATAATTGCACCACAAGTTTTAATTGGTATAGCATTAGGTACAGGTACATGAGCAAAATAATAGAAGAATTAGAAAAAGAACAAATGACTAAAGAGATTCCAGCATTTTCACCCGGTGATTCTGTTGTGGTTCAAGTGAAGGTAAAAGAGGGGAGTCGTGAAAGACTTCAGGCTTATGAAGGCCTTGTCATTGCAAAAAGAAATAGAGGCTTAAATTCTTCTTTTACTGTCCGTAAAATTTCGCATGGTGAAGGTGTTGAAAGGGTATTTCAGACATACAGCCCATTAGTTAGTGAAATTCTAGTGAAGCGACGAGGTGATGTGCGTCAAGCTAAATTGTATTATTTGCGTGGGTTGACTGGAAAAGCAGCAAGAATAAAAGAAAAGATTTAGTATCGTTTATTATTTGTTTGCCATACAGACAGTAGTTATGCCGATGTGAATAGCTAAAAAGGCATGGTTATTTAAATTAAAGTGAAGCGCTCAATACAAAAATTTCTAATTTTTATCATCTGTGTGGTTACGACTTCTGCGTGCACATCCATCGTTTCTAATATCACCGAGGATCTTGCCAGCAATCTAGCTTCTGCAATCTTGAATCAAAATGATCCAGAGTTGGTTCGAGATGGTGCACCAGCTTATTTATTATTATTAGATAGCTTGATTGAGGGCGATCCTGATAATCCAGTTATTCTTTCTGCAGCAGCTAATCTATATGCTTTATACGGAAGTATTTTTGTTGATGACAATGAGCGCTCAAAACGCCTGACAAAGAGAGCTTTAGCATATAGTAACAAATCTTTATGCCTCTCTATTGAGTTAACTTGTTACTGGGAAGATTATACTTATCAAGGTTATTTGCATGTACTTAATGATATTGACAAGCGTCATGCCGAGTTACTGCTAAATCATGCCGTTGCCTCTCTTGCATATACGCGCTCCCATAGTGCTGATTGGAATGCGATCGCACGTTTACCCCATATTCAGGCTCTACTGGAACGATATATATCAATCTCAAATGATAATATGATGCTTGACTCAGTTTATACTTACTTGGGCATTATGGTTACGTTAAGACCCCCCGCGTTAGGTGGAGATTATGTCAAAGGAAAGCAATATTTTGAATTAGCGATTAAATTAGGCGAAGGAAAGAATCTTAGTACCAAGGTTGAGTATGCTGCCGGGTATGCTAAACCACTGTATGACAGAAATTTACATGACCGATTATTGCATGAGGTTCTTGCGGCAGATCCCATGGAGACCGGCTTTACCTTGACCAATATATT
>Ga0308001_10001587_pt1 | contig 10161 bp, 8 predicted proteins | sample Neamet5_FD_203167 | JGI IMG/M metagenome (GOLD analysis project Ga0308001, IMG submission 203167) | Marine microbial communities from water near the shore, Antarctic Ocean - #5 | ecosystem: Environmental > Aquatic > Marine > Unclassified | place: Southern Ocean | collected 2014-06-04
AGTTAGCTCTAATTCCAAAGCGTGCAAATTCTAATGCAATATTTCTTGTGATAGCCTCTAATGTTACTTTTGCCGCCGAAACAGCTGCATAATTTTTCCATGCTTTACTATTCCCCTCACTAGTAAAGCCAATCACTCGCGCATCTTCTGAAAATAGTTTTGCTTCAAAAACAGCTTTCACCCAATCATACAAACTAATTCCCATGGCTTGTATTGTTAATTGAAAATCATCTGTTTGTAATGCAGGTATTAAATCAGAAACCATAGGTTTTAAATTTCCTTTGGCAACACTATGTACTAATGTTTTTATCTTCCCCCCTTTTAATTCTTTTATTAAATTTTCGATCAATGCTGCCCTCTTTTTAGAGTGAAAAGCATCTGTATTGTAACTAATAAAACGTACTGATTCTTGAGTAATTTCTTTAAAATCTTTTTCTATTTGAACTAGCTGTGATCTAGAGTTTCTATGAACAATACAAATATTCATTCCATGTTTTGCTAACTTTTTTGCCGTAGCCAAACCCAATCCACTTGAGCCTCCTAGGATTAATGCCCATTCCTTTTTATTTTCAAATTCTTTTACCATTCTAATAATATTCTTTGTGCAGAAAAACCTGGTCCAAAACTAAGCATTAGACCTTTTTCTCCCTGCTGTCTATCTCCGTCCATAAATCGTTCTAAAACATATAAAACGGTAGCACTAGACATGTTGCCATACAATCTTAAAACTTCTTTTGTGTCATCTATGTTTTTTTCTAATGACTTAAATAAACCCTCAACAGTATGGACTATTTTCTTTCCTCCTGGGTGAAAAATCAAATGATTTATGTCTTTAATTGTTAAATTATTTCTCTCTAAAAAAGGATGAACAATCATCGGAAAATGATTTGAAATCGTCTCTGGAACGTTTTTGTCTAGAATCATTTGTAATCCCGTGTTCACCAACTTAAAGCCCATAATATCAATAGAATCATAAAAATGATACATGGCTTCGTCTATGATTTTAGGACCTTTATCTTCTTTATAAGAAGATAAAATAACACTTGCTGCACCGTCTCCAAAAATTGCGGCACTTACAATATTAGCCATAGAAAAATCTTCTAGTTGAAAAGTTGCCGTAGGTGCTTCAACAGAAATAACAGCAGCTCTTTTATTTGGATTCGCTTTTAAAAAGTTTTTTGCATAAATGATCCCTGAAACTCCTGCAACACATCCCATTTCTGTAACTGGAAGCCTTATAATATCTTGTTTCATTTGCAAACTATTAATTAAATAGGCATCTACAGATGGAATCATAATTCCTGTACAGCTAACAGTTATAATATAATCAATATCTGTGGACAGTAAGCTTGCCTTTTTTAAGGATTTTTGTAAAGATTGTTCCGCAAGTTTTGTTACTTCTCTAATATAAATATTGTTTTTTTCTTCAAAAGACGTATTCAAAAAAACTTCTTCTGCATCCATAATAGAGTAGCGTCTGTCTACGCCCGCTCCTTCAAAAAGTTTTAAAACTTTTCTTTGAAATCTTTTTTCTTGATTTTGCATCCACTGTTTGACAAAGGGAATAATGTCTTTGGTTTCTCTAACGTGTTTTGGCAGCTGTTTTGCTACAGATATTATTTTTACACTCATAATATTTCCTATATAATTAAGAATTTTTTTTAATTAATAAAATCTTTTTTCAGGATCCATAAATAACGAAAAGCCCATTTCCACTGAATTGAAAAATGTGCTTTTATTTTTGTTGAAATATTTTCTAAATCTTTTCTTTTAAAAGCCCTTAGAACAGATGTTAATCCATCTTCTCTGACCATTTTATTTTTTATAAAAAATCCAATCAATTTAAAAAGATAGTAGGCCAATTTATGTCTATGTAAATCATTAACAACGACTCCAATTGTTGCTTTGTGAATAGTATTTTTTAAAAATGATATGAGTTCCTCATTTTTAAAATGGTGCAAAAACAAAGTACATAAAACAACATCATATGATTGTTTTTTAAAATCTTCCGAGAAAATATCCATCGTTTTAAAACTCAGTTCTGAATACTCTTTTGACAATTCCTTTGCGTACTCTATAGCTGCAAAGTTTGCATCAATCCCAATAAGGTTAAAAGAATAGTTATTCTTTCTACCAAACTTAGCAACATCACGTAATATATCGCCATGTCCACAGCCCAAGTCTACAATTGTAATTGTCTTATTTTTTGATTGATTTTTAAGCAGTTTTTTTAGTCCGTTAATTGTTACTGTATTACCCCCCAAAAATCTATTAATGATTTCTAGCTTATCTAAAGTATCTCTAAATATAACACCCTTCATTGTAAAATCATCCATAATTTCCATCTCTGTAGATCGATGTGAAGTGTCGACTAAAAAACTCATATTGGTTTTATCTGTTTTCCATGTGTAAATTGAATGATTTTAGGTAATAAAAAAGGGATTATCTTTAAAATTGAATAAGCAAGTTGAGAAACAGTTTGACTTCTAAACAATCTAGCGATAAAATGTCCAGTCTTTAATCGTGTTTTGAATTTTTTGTTCCAATCTTTAAGATATAGTTTTTCTAAACCTCCTCTTGTTTTTATTTCTCCATTTAAAAACTGCAATATCCGTTCACTTGCCAATTGTGCGCTAGCAATAGCCATACCCATTCCATTTCCACATAATGGATGAATCATACCTGCGGTATCTCCACACATAATAATATGATTCTCTACGGGATTTTTAGTTTCAAAAGAAATTTGACTGATTGTTAGTGGTTTTTTAAAAACAGAAGTTGACTGTTCGAATATTTTTTTTAAGTGTTCATTTTTAAATACTACTTGCTGCTGAAAATCTGTAATATTTTTATGTTTTTTAAAAGAATTGTATTCTGTGATATAACATAAATTAATCGAATTATTTTCTACTTTGGACACCCCACAATAACCTCCTTTAAAATTATGTAAGGCTATCACATTTTCTGGAAAATTCCCTTTTACATGTAACTTAACAGCTAGGTAAGGAGATTTTTTTTGAATGAATTTTCTGTTCATCTTTAGGTCTAATGCTGATCTTTTTCCAAAAGCGCCAATGGCAATTTTACTTTGAAACGATTTTGAATCTTTTGTTTTAACTGTAAAAATCTCTTCCTGGAAACAAATAGAGTCTACGGAATCTTTTAAAACTTGTACCCCATTGAAACGTGCTTTTTTCAACATTAAGTCATCTAAAAAATAGCGGCTCATTCCAAAACCTCCCAAAGGAAGCTCACCTTTTATTAAATTACCTTTTGTGGTACTTACTTGTACTTTAGTAATCTTTTTAGCCCCTTCTTTTATTGGATCAATTCCTAAAGAATTTAAATAGGGAAGTACTTCATTAGAAATATACTCTCCGCATACTTTGTGTTTTGGATATGAGTTTTTTTCAATAAGTAATACTCGTTGATTGAATTTAGACAAATGAATGGCATTTGTTAATCCAGCCAATCCACCACCGACTATAATAACATCAAAAGTTGTTTTATTTTTCAAATTTTAATTTTGTTACAAAATATTTTAATTGAATTTTTACCTTGAATTAGATCAGACTTCGTAACATTTTTTTAAAGTCTTTATATGTATGTTTTTTGTCATATTTTTATCTAATATAATATCTATAAATTATAATTACAAAATATACTCGAAGTTAAATATAGTCAAACACATAATAAGTAAAACAAGCAATAATAGGCATTTAAAAAAAATAAGTATTCTATAATTAATAGTTAATTCAAAGCACTGATTTTTTAAAACTCATAGAAGTATTATACTTCCATCACTACTAAAAAATTAAAAAATATTAATAGTTACTGGACTTATAAAATAAGATTGGTTTTCTTTTGATTTAAGGTATTTGTATAAGTATGTATAATAGTAAAGTCTAGATTCATGAATTAAAAATAATTAGATATGCTGATGGTTTAGCTAGTTCCCTAACAGATTTTTCGTGAAGGGTGTTTAAAATATCTCCTATCTTTTTTAAGAAAAAAATAATTAAATTTCATGTTCCTTTAATAGTGGCGGACTAGTTTTTAGCCATTTAATTTTACTCCAAGCTCGTTCGTGTAAAAAGTATAAAATTGATTTTGTAAAGAAACCAATTCCACCAATTGTAGCAGCGGTTACAGCAGTTTCCACAACAAATAATGAAATAATGAATGTATCTAAACTTCCAATCATCCGCCATGTAAAAGTTTTGAAGAAGCTTCGTTTAACAGTAAGCCCTTTCTTTTTTCGTTTACTCCAAATCAATTCATGCATAAAGTACATAACCATTTTTGTACATAAACCGATGCCACCAATCTTTAATGCAGTTTCAAAAGTGCCTGTAACAATGTATGAAACTACAAAAGTATCTGTACTACCAATTAACCGCCATATTACAGTTTTTACTAAAGTTCTTTTTACAACTTTTTTCACAATCTAAATATAAGGATTATATAAACCTTATTGATTTTTTCTATTTGAAAAGGAATATTTAATGTAAAATGAAAATAGGGGAGTTTTTTAATTATCTAAAATTTAACTTAATTATTAGAGCAATAACAATAGTTAATAGAAGATTTAATATATAATTATCTAATATTTATATATTTAGATTTTTAATACAAAATATATGGGGTTTAATATTGTACTTATAGAACCAGAAATACCAATGAATACTGGAAATATTGGTCGTCTCACCTTAGCATCAGGATCAGCTTTACATTTAGTAAAGCCATTTGGATTCGAAATAAATGATGCTAGATTAAAAAGAGCGGGACTAGATTATTGGAAACACATTTCTGTAAAAATTTATGAAAATATAGATGATTTTTTATCAATAAATAATAATAAAAATCTGGTCTATTTTTCAAGCTCTGCACAGAAGAGTTATTATTCTATTAATTATAAAGAAGGTATGTATCTCATCTTTGGAAAAGAATCTGTTGGTTTATCAAAAAACATAATCAATAAAAACTCAGATAAACTTTATAAAATTCCAATATATAGCAATCAAGTTAGAAGTTTAAACTTAGCAAATGCTGTAAGTATTGTAGTTTATGAGGGTCTGAGAAATATTAATTAAAAAAAAACTAAAAATTATATTTAAACAACTGAATTTCAAATATTTATTATTGAATACTTGCATTATTGACTACTGTTATTAAACAAGAAAATGACAATTTGGGATCCCCCTTATAAGATAAGGTTTTATAAATATTGTAAATAGACCTTTTGAAAACTTTCTGGGAGATAATTTTACCTTGATATTTAATTATTATTGGTATATCTAGATCCAACATTTTATCATTAACATACAATTGAAGTATCTCACTATAATTTGAAATTATGTTAATTTCATTTTTTTGAGTATTGTATTCTACAACAATCTCACCTTCTGTTTTAATAAATTTATCTGGAATCGCAATCCAATAAAAACTACTATGGTGTCGATCATCTTGTTTCCATACAATTTTCTTAGGAACAGGGTTCCTTAGATAGTTTTTCATCCATGGTAATGCAACAGATTCTTTTTTATTCATCCAGTGACCCAACCCATCGTGAATCTGGACCTGATGAAGGTAGGTTCCAGGTGCACTACTTTCAAGGCCATCAAGTATATTTTTCCATTCCTGAGCCTTTAGATTTCTATTGTAAGCTGTGTCTAAAGCACCAACATGCAAGGCAAAAGGAGTGTTTTTTAGTCCCAAAGGAGAAGAGTCGTTTGGGTGTCCAGCCATCATAGCAGCAGCAGCCCAACGGTCTGCCATTCGAGGAGCCAATTGATAGACTCCGTCGCCTCCTGCAGAAAAACCTAATAAATAAACTTTATTTGGGTTTACCTTTTCCATTGTCATTGCCATTTGTATTATTATATTGAAAAAATCATCAATATGATTTTGATGCCATAAATTCCATGTATTGGTCGGAGCTCTTGGAGCCAAGTAAATACCCTCCAGTGTATTCATAGTCTGATCATATAAATTTTTTTGATTTTCATATTGTTGATCGTTTAAACTAGAAGTCGTTCCACCACCACCATGCAATGAGATAAATAAACTTCTACCCTGTGGAGGCTCATCACCAAATATTTGATAAAAAAAAGGCATAACTTTTCCTTGATAGTTTAATTCTCGCTGGTTCCAGTCCTTTTCATAAGTAGTTTTCATTATCTCTACTTTATCTTGGGCAAGAAGATTGGTTACTTTTTCAACTCTATTTTTTGCTAGTGCTTCTTTGGAGAAATCAAGAGATTCCAAGGGTTTTCGGGTGTCAATGGACTTCGCTAGCCATTCCTCTAGTGATTTTGGATCACTTTCAACAGAGTTAAGATCAGGATCATTGTTGTTTGAACAACCTAAAATTATAAAAAACAGTAAGAAAGTTAATATGTTTTTCATTTGAAAATTTTTATAAATTAATATAATAATTATTAAAACCTTATTAATATAAACCTTTTATAGAGGATCGTGAAATAATCCATTTGTTTCTTTTAAGATCAATTATTCCTCCCATTTCTTCTTTCACTACTCTATCGATCACCATTAATCCTTTTTTTGCCATATTCTCAAATGTATCAATACCATCATTTGGAAAGTTTTGTCTAGTTCTATGAATATTAAATCGATTAGAAAATTTTCTGTCGAAAGTTTCTTCTATACCGTCTTTTCCAATCATAAAACCTATTAAACCTCCCCAAGTTGCTGTTGGATTGTCCGAATCCCATCCTGCTAATGTTCCAATTTTTATGGTTTCTTTTAAGTCACCCTCACCATAAAAAAGGCTTACCAAACTAGCAGCAAAGTTTATACCTGCTGCAAAGCAGCCATTACAGTATAGTTTTTTAGAAGTAATGTCATATCCATCTGCTTGATTAACCTGATACCTATTGTAAATCGAATCTCTAGCTTGCTCCCATATTATACCCGATTTATACAATTTTCGTGTGTAGTCAAACATTTGAGCCGGATAAGAATTATTTGGAAGTATCTCCCTTGCTTTAACTGACATCCAAGATATTCTTTGATTCATAGTTTTTATGGTATCTGTAACAGAAGCTAGAGAATACATTGTTACATAAAATTTGGAAATATCTTCGGCTTCTTTCCTTGCTGTAGTTTGAATAGGTAAATGAGCCATTTTTAATGCTATATCTGGCCTGGTAGGTGCAAATAATCCAAATATTTCGGTGGTTAATTGCGCATCAATCATTTCAAAATGTTCATTCAAATTTGGATTACCAGTTTGAGGTGGGAGAACACCATCTTTCATTAAGTCAAATGCTTTTTGATTAGACACCCACAAATAATTTTCTTCTTCTGGTTTTATATGTTTTAACCAACCATCACGTATCTGCTTTGGGGATAAAATATTGGAAGTATTTGTATAAAGAAGATGTTGATACATATATTCTATATCAGTATCATCGTCAGATCCCCAAATCTGGTTGAAGTCTTTAAATACAAAATCTATAGTATTGGATAAGTCACTGGAAATACCTTCTTGCCATATATTGGGTTGATCCGCTTTTCCCCAGTCATCCCTAGTATAAAAATCTCCAGTTTTAACGTCTCCGATGTTACCAATTTTATCCATCTCAGTAACCAGGCCTGTCCAATTAGCAATACATTGTCCTAACCAAAACCCATATAATTGATCATGATATTTATCTCGTGAAATACTAATGGTTAACTCTTCATTATTTGTAGAGTTGATTTTATTTTCATCCTGCTTCTTATTTATAGAACTGCAAGAAGAAAAAATAATTAAAAAAAATATTATTGACTTTTTCATATAACTAAAATCTAAATTCAAAAGTTTAACCAACCAGTAAAATTTTTAAACTTTGTTATGATTATGTTGGTTTAAATTTTTTTATAAGGTATAAAAAAAGCCCTCTAAATTAATAGAGGGCTTTTTAGGATAAAAAATATTTTTTCTATTGTAGAAATAAAAACTTTCTATTTGCTTTTAGGCATAACAACTGTGTTGATCACATGAATAACACCATTACTACCCATTACATCTGTTGCTACAATTTCACTGTAGTTTCCATTTGAGTCTTTCAACCAAATTTTACCGTCTTTTTGCATAACAGAAATTACTTCACCGTTTAGTGCTGTTAATTCTACCGAACCATTTCCTTTCTCTAGCGCAGCAACAACATCAGATGCAGCTAATTTTCCAGAAACAACATGGTACGTTAAAATATTTGCTAATACTTTTTGGTTTTTTTCTTCCAATAAAGAGTTTAATGTTTTTGCATCAATTTTAGCGAAAGCATCATTTGTTGGAGCAAAAACAGTAAAAGGACCATCTCCTTGTAAAGCACCAACTAGGTCAGCAGCTTTTAAAGCTGTTACTAAGGTTGAAAAATCTTGGTTACCAACGGCAACATCCACTATTGTACCTTGAGCAGATACATTTTTCGAAAATGCTACTGACAAAATAACTGTAAAAATAAGTACTAATTTTTTCATAATTTTTATTTTAAATTTTTTGTGAATATAGAATAAATAGAAAGGATAAAAGGAGAAGACTTAATGCTATTTTTCTAGTATCATTTTATAATATTCCATATAGTTTTTACTTATAATCAAAAAGAATGTATTACAAAAGTTAATTATCTGTTAGAATACTTTTTTATCCAATCTGCATGGTATTTTATTATAGTATCCTTAGGGATACCATGACCATATTTATCATACTCAATAGTCATCAAGTCTTTTGAAGGGGTTCCAATTAACTTTTTCCAAGGTAAATAAGCTTCTGGACCAAAAATTCCATCAAGTTTACCTGTAATATGAAAAACAGGAGTTTTGATTCTTCTAACATAATAATGGGCTTCAATTTCTTTTTTAGATTTTTGCATCATTAATCCACCAGCACATATAAATGCTGACTTTATTCTGTTATCAATAGCAAGTAAATAATTTGATGTTGTTGATCCCCAACTATACCCATAATATGAAAGATTATTTGATTTAAAATCATTTCTAGATTCTATGTAATCTATTGATCTTTTATAATCTTGACCAATTTTTACAATTGTGTTTTTATAGTTTTCTGACTCATCAGGCGTAAATGTATTATATGTTTTATTTCTTGAATAGGTATTGTGATATATTGGATGAATAATCGCGTATCCTTCATCAATTAAATACTTAAACTCATCTAATAAACTTTTTGGCATCCATGAATCATTATCAGAAATTATTGCATCTGCGCTTGGATATATAATTATTGGATCATATTTATCTTTAACTTTATTTGAATATATAATATAACCAAATAGTTTTTCTTCACTTTCATAAGTTGTTTCCATTTCAAATTTTTGAGCATTATAGCCTTCAGTAAAATTCTCAATATTTGTTGTTTTTGAATTTAAAGCAATATCACCATAATCAAATTGAGATTTGTAGACTTCAAATACTTCATCACTTATGTCGGGTATCTCTGTAACATCTCTTTTGTATTCTGGAATAACTTTGTTATTTAAATCAGAAACTTCTTCAGAAAGTGTTTTAGCAAGTCTCATTCCATTACCAATACTTCTATCAAATGGAGAAATACTATAATAATTATTAAAAGTATATGGATACTCAACAAATGACCCTCCTAATAACGAAAACTTTTTGTTGTTTATTCCATTTGAATTAGAAACCCACTCTTTTACATTTCCCGCTATATTGTTTAGTTCATTATATGAACCCCCTTGATTTGAGGTCTCACGGGTTTGACTAGAATTATAATTACTATTGTTAATTACTTTTTCGTTTACAACAAAAGATGAAACGCCTGACGAATAAAGCCATTGATAAACATTAGGTAAGGACATATTTGAATATTTAGCAAAAGCTCTTGCTTCAAACCAACTAAGTCCTGTAACGGGATGACCATCCAGACCACTTGGAAATTTTCCATAAGACCAATTGGAAGGTCCAGGTTTTCCATATCTGTCTATAAATATTTTGATCGTTGAATTAAAATCATAAATCTTATCCCCCACTTGAAATGGAAAATCCCAATATTTTGGATTTTCATAACCTCCCGAATCTACAAATTTTTGATATTCAGAATTTGAAACTTCATTTTTTGAAATTGAAAAGGGAAGCAATTGAGTGTCCTTAAATTCTAGACCAAGAAACCACATT
>Ga0308001_10001600_pt1 | contig 10121 bp, 8 predicted proteins | sample Neamet5_FD_203167 | JGI IMG/M metagenome (GOLD analysis project Ga0308001, IMG submission 203167) | Marine microbial communities from water near the shore, Antarctic Ocean - #5 | ecosystem: Environmental > Aquatic > Marine > Unclassified | place: Southern Ocean | collected 2014-06-04
GAATTTACCATTTTACAATCTCTTTCAAGATTCCCGAAATCTGCTGCCAATAGTGAAGGCGCAATTAGTGTAGCCATATTAAATATAGTTTAAAAAAAAAGCAACCACATGGGTTGCTTTTAAATTATTAACCCAAATAGGTTTTTAAAATTTTACTTCTCGAGGTATGTTTTAGTCTTCTAATTGCTTTTTCTTTAATTTGACGAACTCTTTCACGAGTTAAATCAAAGGTTTCTCCTATCTCTTCCAAAGTCATGGCATGTTGATTTCCTAATCCGAAATATAGACGAACGACATCAGCCTCTCTCGGTGTGAGCGTTTCTAATGCTCTTTCAATTTCTGTCCTCAATGATTCGTGCAAAAGCGCTTTATCTGGGTTAGGAGACTCACCGCTATTGAGTACGTCATAAAGATTTGAATCTTCTCCTTCTACTAATGGCGCATCCATAGATACGTGTCTTCCGGAGTTTTTCAATGATTCTTTGACATCGTTGATCGTCATGTCTAATTCTTTCGCAATTTCTTCTGCGGAAGGAGCTCTTTCGTGAGCTTGTTCTAGGAAAGCATAAGTTTTATTAATCTTATTAATAGAGCCAATTTTATTCAAAGGCAAACGAACAATTCTTGATTGTTCAGCTAACGCTTGAAGAATGGATTGACGAATCCACCATACAGCATAGGAGATAAATTTAAAACCACGTGTTTCATCAAAACGTTGTGCCGCTTTAATTAAACCTAAATTTCCTTCATTAATTAAATCAGGAAGAGTAAGCCCTTGGTTTTGATATTGTTTGGCAACCGATACAACGAAACGTAAATTGGCTTTGGTTAGCTTTTCTAGGGCAACCTGATCGCCTGCTTTGATTCGCTGTGCCAATTCAACCTCTTCTTCCGCTGTAATTAAATCAACCTTTCCGATTTCTTGAAGGTATTTATCGAGGGAAGCAGTTTCTCTATTGGTTACCTGCTTGGTGATTTTTAATTGTCTCATTGTGCTAGTTTTTGACTCTTTAACACTTATACGTAATAAAAGAAAAAATGTTTCATACGTATGAAACATTTTTTCTTAAAACTATATTAAAGCACTACTCTTTGCGCTCAGGTCTTGGCAATAAAGCTTTTTTGGAAACTTTCTCTTTACGAGTTCTGGAGTCTATTCCAAAATACTTTACATCAAACACATCGCCCATGTTCACAACATCAGAGACATTCTCAGTACGTTCCCATGCTAATTCACTTACGTGAAGCAACACTTCGTTTCCTGGTGCATCCAAATATTCAACAACAGCTCCGAAGTCAAGCATCTTGATTACTTTAACCTGGTAGCTTTCGCCCACTTTTGGTTTGAATAAAATTGAATCTATTTTTGCGATTACAGCATCAATTCCTTCTTGATCGGTTCCTAGGATTTCAACAATACCTTCTTCAGTGACAGGATCTTCATTAATTACAATGGTAGTTCCTGTTGTTTTTTGAAGTTCTTGAATCACTTTTCCACCAGGTCCGATAAGCGCTCCAATAAATTCATTAGGAATCACTCGAGTTACCATTTTTGGAGAGTGTGGTTTCACATCTGTAGCAGGTTCTGTTATAGTGTCTGTTAGTTTTTCAAGAATGTGTAGACGACCTGTTCTTGCTTGTTTCAAGGCATTTACAAGAATTTCGTAAGACAATCCTTTAATTTTAATATCCATTTGACAAGCTGTAATTCCTTCAGAAGTCCCCGTCACTTTAAAATCCATATCTCCTAAGTGATCTTCATCTCCTAAGATATCAGATAATACAGCATAACGGTCTCCATCAGAAATTAATCCCATTGCAATTCCAGATACGGGTCTTTTAATTTGCACCCCTGCATCCATCAATGCCATTGTACCAGCACAAACAGTTGCCATTGAAGACGATCCATTTGATTCTAAGACTTCAGAAACGACACGAACTGTGTAAGGACAATCCTCTGGGATCATTCTTTTTAAGCCTCTTTGTGCTAAGTTTCCGTGCCCTACTTCACGACGCGAAGTTCCTCTTAAAGGTCTTGCTTCACCAGTACAGAAAGGAGGGAAGTTATAGTGTAAGTAAAAATTTTCCTCTCCTTCATAAGAAGGCATATCTATTTTATTTGAATCTCTTGAAGTTCCTAGCGTAACAGTTGCTAAGGCTTGAGTTTCTCCACGAGTAAAGATTGAAGATCCGTGTGTAGAAGGTAAGTAATCGATTTCACACCAAATTGGTCTGATTTCGTCAGTCTTACGTCCATCCAAACGAACACCTTCACTTAAGGTTAATTCACGAACTGCTTCTTTTTCGGCTTTACTATAGTATCCGTTCACTAAGTGACCAAATTCTTCACTTTCCTCTTCGGTAAAGGAAGTTTTTACTTGTTCTTTTACTTCAGCGAATGCTTTACTACGTTCCGTTTTTGAAGTTCCTTTTTTAGCAATCGCATAACATTTGTCATAGGCCATATCATGAACACGCTTTTCTAAGTCTTCATTGACTTCAACAGTATCATATTCACGAACTTCTTTTTTCCCAAATGCTTCAGCAAGACGTACCTGCGCTGCCACTTGAATTTTAATCGCTTCATGTGCAAACTTAATAGCGTCTGCCATATCTTCTTCAGAAACTTCGTTCATTTCACCTTCTACCATCATCACAGAATCTGCAGAAGCTCCGATCATCATTTCGAGATCAGAATCTGCTAATTGTGCACGGCTAGGGTTAATGACGAATTCACCATTAACTCGAGCAACACGTGCTTCAGAAATTGGGCATTCGAATGGGAAATCACTTAATTGAATGGCTGCGGATGCGGCTAAACCTGCAAGCGCGTCAGGCATCACATCTTCATCATGAGACATCAACTGAATCATAACTTGAGTTTCTGCGTGATAATCTTTAGGAAATAATGGACGTAATACACGATCCACTAAACGCATCGTTAAAACTTCACCGTCACTTGGGCGTGCTTCTCTTTTGAAGAATCCACCTGGATAGCGACCTGCTGCCGCAAATTTCTCGCGATAATCTACGGTTAAAGGTAGGAAGTTTACATCCGATTGTTTGTAGTTTGAAACCACAGTGCATAACAACATGGCTTTCCCCATTTGTACGACTACGGATCCATGGGCCTGCTTTGCGAGCTTACCCGTCTCGATGGAGATCTCTCTACCATCACCAAGGTCAATGACCTCTTTAAATACTTTTGGTATCATTTTTCATTTTTAGGTTGATAATAACGTTTGTTGTGTGCTGTTAGGCAACCAATGAAAAACTAAGGTTCAGTAGTAAGAAATGCTTTTAAGAATAAGTAACTTAAAATTATTTTCTAATGCCAAGTTCTTTGATGATAGCTCTGTATCTTTCGATATCTTTCGCTTTCAAATAATCCAAAAGGTGTCTTCGCTTTCCAACTAGTTTCACTAGAGAACGCTCCGTGTTATAATCCTTTCGGTTGTTTTTAAGATGACCTGACAAGTGGTTAATCCTATGAGAAAACAATGCGACTTGTCCTTCAGGAGTACCGGTGTCTTTTTCAGATTTTCCGTGTTTTTTGAAAATCGTTTCTTTTACTTCTTTGTTTAAATACATGCCAATATTGTTTTAAATGATTTTTATGTATGCAATTTTTGCGGCATAAATATAATGTTAATTAGATGATATACAATATTTGTAACGAATTAATTCCTAAGGGGTTGATTTAAGATCAGATCGAGATAGTGATTGATTTTATTTTTTAATTGTTTTCTGTGACAAATAAAATCAAGAAAACCTTTTTCTAGTAAAAACTCACTCCTTTGAAATCCTTTTGGCAATTCCTTACCCGTTGTGTCTTTTACAACCCTAGGGCCAGCAAAAGCAACCAATGCGTTAGGTTCAGCAATGTTTATGTCACCCAGCATGGCAAAAGAGGCGGTTGTTCCTCCTGTGGTTGGATCAGTACACAAAGAGACATAAGGGATTTTAGCTTCAGACAATTCTGCTAATTTTGCAGAGGTTTTCGCCAACTGCATTAATGAATTAGCAGCTTCCATCATTCTTGCTCCCCCCGACTTTGAAATGATAATCAACGGAATCTTGTTTTTTAAGGCATGAGTTGCAGCACGTACAATTTTCTCACCTACAACAGATCCCATTGATCCGCCAATAAAAGTGAAATCCATAGCGGCTATTACGATGTCTTTTCCTTTAGAACTTCCAACGGCAGTTCTGATTGCATCATTTAATCCTGTCTTCTTGTGTGCATCTTTAAGACGGTCGATATATTTCTTAGAATCCTTAAATTTTAAAAAATCTTTTGAACGAAGTTTTTCATCCAATTCTACGAATTCATTGTCATCGAAAAGTATTTCAAAGTACTCTTTACTCCCAATGTGAACGTGGTAATCATCCTCGGGCGAGACGTAAGCATTATTTGCCAACTCGTGTGTTTCAACAATCTTACCGGTGGGAGTTTTATACCAAAGACCTTTGGGAGTATCTTTTTTCTCTTCCGTTGTGGTTTGAATTCCTTTTTCACTTCTTTTAAACCAACTCATAGACTAAAACTTTAAATTCAAATATATTAAAATGAATTAATCAAGGGTGTTGACATTATTCAAATCTTCAAAAGCCTTTTTCAATCTGTTTTTAAAAGTCACTTCTCCAGAACGCAACCATTTTCTGGGATCGTAGTATTTCTTATTTGGAATATCAGCACCATCTGGATTTCCGATTTGTGTTTTCAAATAATTAATATTATCAACCATATAATCACGAATTCCTTCAGTGTATGCGTATTGAAGATCGGTATCGATATTCATCTTAATAACGCCATAACCAATAGATTCTCTGATTTCCTCATGTGTAGAACCGGAACCTCCGTGAAAAACGAAATCTACAGTGTTTTTAGGTACATTGAATTTTTCAGAAATATATTCCTGAGAATTTTTCAAGATTTTAGGGGTCAATTTTACATTACCCGGTTTGTATACTCCATGTACATTTCCAAAGGCAGCAGCAACTGTAAATTGTGGACTTACCCTACTAAGTTCTTCATAAGCATAGGCAACTTCATCAGGTTGCGTATATAATTTGGAGACATCAATATTACTATTGTCTACTCCATCTTCTTCTCCTCCAGTAACCCCAAGTTCAATTTCTAGGGTCATTCCCATTTTGGACATACGCTCCAAATAGGTTTTACAAATTTCGATATTTTCTTCTAATAGCTCTTCAGAAAGATCAATCATGTGAGAGCTAAAAAGAGATTTACCTGTTTCCTTGTAAAAAATTTCACCAGCATCCAAGAGACCATCAATCCAAGGTAAAAGTTTCTTAGCACAGTGATCTGTGTGAAGAATTACTTTAGCTCCGTAGTGTTTTGCAAGTTCGTGAACGTGTTTTGCTCCGGCGATTGCTCCAGCAATGGCAGCTTGTTCATTTTCATTTGAAAGTCCTTTTCCAGCGTTGAATTGCGCCCCTCCGTTAGAAAACTGTATTATGACAGGGCTGTTTAGCTCTGCAGCGGTTTCTAAAACAGCGTTTATAGAATTACTACCAATAACATTTACTGCAGGGAGTGCAAAAGCTTTTTCCTTTGCTAATTTAAATAGTTCTTGTACTTCTGTTCCTGTTAGTACACCAGATTGGAATTTCAAATTCATTTTATCTTTAGTTTTAATTCCACAAAAGTATCAAACTTTTTGATTTTAAAATGGATAATTTATACCGATATTAAAAACAGCACTTTTAATTGAATAATCTCCTCCCCATCTGAGGGATTTTGACAATACGGGATTGTGGGTTTTAAATCCTGTGTCAAGCCGAAAGACAAAAAAGTTAAAGTCATAACGAAGTCCAAATCCAGTTCCTATAGCAATTTCATTTAAATCTTTTAGTCCATCAAACCTAGACGCAGGATCATCGAAATCATCTAGAACATTCCAGATGTTACCAGCGTCAATAAACAAGGCTCCTTTTATTTTTCTTACAATGGGGAATCGATATTCTAAGTTGAAGGAGAGTTTAAAGTTTGCTTCATTAAATTCGTTTAAGTTGTTGCTGCTTCCTGGTCCTAATCGATAAGCCCTCCAAGCCCTATTGTCATTTGACCCTCCCGAAAAGTAAGAGCGCGAAAAAGGAATACTCTGTGCGTTACCAAACGGGATTGCGATTCCTCCAAATGCTCTAAAAGCAAGTACGCTGTTTACTGAGGTTTGCCAGTGTTTTATAAAATTTAATTCAGTTTTTATGTGTTGTGAGGGAGCCACGCCGTCAATTTCATATTGACCCAATTCGTTTTTGTTTGCGCCACTGAATTTTAATACTTGATTGAGAAGACTTCCTACCATGCTCAGTTTTCCTTGTAATTGAAAAAAAGATTCATCCAGAATACTCTCCTGACTGTTGTAATTAATTCCGAGTGAAGACCCAATAATTAGGTTGTTGGCTGTCAGACGATTCTGTCTTTCTCTTATTCGGTTGACATCCTGATATTGCAAATCCTCTGGGTTCAATGCAGTTTTACCGCTTAAAACTTCATCAATAAAAGTAGTCGCACCCTCCGGTATTTTTAGATTTAAATCAGTATTAATATTACTGGAATTATTGTTGTATTGTCTGGCAATACCGTTCAGTTTGTCAAAAGAATTTCGATAGACATTAAAATAATTACTCGTATTTTGATTATTAATAAACTCAAGATCAATTATTTTGAAACTTACTTTTACCATTTTGTTGGGCCCCCATTTCACCTGATAACTACTCCCAAAATATTGTTTGTCTAAACCGATGTTTTGTTGAAGTGAAGCCCCTAAAGTGACGTCAGTCGTTGGATTCATTCTTTTAGGGATGACATTTTCTAAGTTGATTGGGAATAAAATCCTTGGAATTCTGAGCTTGATGTCAGCTCCAAGCTCATAAAGGTTGAATAGTTCACTACTAATGGAAGCAATATCACTTGAGGAGCCAAGGGTATTTTTAGCACTTATTTCTAGGGTCTCCGCTCCTCTAAAAATATTTCGAATGGCAAATGAGGTTCCAAGTGAAATTCCAAAATCTTGGATATTAGAATGAGAAAGATCCAAATCAAAGCCCATAGAAAATCTTTTCTTTGGGTTAAGGTAGATGTTGGCTAATAAGTCGGAGGAGTCTTGACTCAGAAGGGAATAACTGATACTCGGATATTTGAAGTTTCTTAAATTAGAGATGTAACGGTAGGTGAGTGATCTTTCCAAATCACTGTAGGGACTATCTTTTTTTATGAATATAACTTCAGCTAAGGCCTTAGGCCTGTATTTTAATTTGCCTTTAAAAAAAATAGTATAATCTTCATAATCAAGACTGTCAGTGTAGGAGGAAAGTTGACCCAATTCTCCAGAGCTATTTACATAAAGACTGATTTTTTTTATTTTATGGATCAAGTAGGGAACTGATCTTAGGGTGTCATTTTCTCTTTTTTGAAGATTGGCGATCTCAACAATTACTGGAATTTTTGAATCAAACCCTGTGCTGTCTATAGCAGCAGTAAACTTGAGACTGTTCTGTTGAAAATTATAAACCCCATTGTTTCTAAAATAATTAATCAATCGAGATCTCTCGGCCTCAAATTGATCAATCTCAAAAGGATCACCAGAGTTAATGATCTGATTTTTAGAAGCATTTTGGTAAAGAGAATCCAGCGAAGGCGAAGCGATATTTCTTGAAATACTGTCAATTGTATATCGTTTGTCAGTCTTAATGTGATATTCAGCAGTTACTTTTTGTTTGGAAAGTATCGTTTTTTCTACCGAGACATGGATGTTAAAATAGCCCTTATTTCTGAAGTATTGTTCAAAACGTTTTGTGTTTTCATTTATCACACTATTATCCAAAAGAACTGGTGTTTCCCCAGAACTTTTCAACCAATTGTTAAATTTACCTTTATATCGTTTAAGCTCCTTTACTTGTTTTGCAGACAATAATTTTTCCAAACGAGATTTCCGCTTTGGTTTTTTGAGTAACCAAGTGTCAAAAATCGAATCAGGGTATGGATTAGCAAGGTTATAGAGATGAAGCTTTAAAGGAATCCCAAATACTTTACTGTTTGGTTGATCAACCAATAATAAGTTGAGGGGATCTTTTTTTAATTGCTGTTCATTTTTAATGACAACATTTCGATCTAGCAAGTACTGGTCTCCAATAATATCTTGAGTGCTTCGACAACCAATAATTGTCAGGCAGAAACAAAACAGAATGATTAACTTTGGTGGAGAATAATTCAATTTAGAAAGATTAAAACTCAAAAGTACATCATTTGAATGTTAAGCAAAAATGAACTAAAACAAATCCGACAATTGGCGAGCAAAAAGTATCGTTCTAAAACTGGACTTTTTGTTGCAGAAGGTATTAAAGTGGTTCGCGAATTTTGTGATTCAGGATGGAAGACTCAAGCTGTATATAGCGTAAACGAGTTAGATTTTGTTTCCTTCACAAAGGTTGATAAGGCTACGTTAGATAAAATCACAAATTTTTCAACGGCAAGCTCTATATTGGCTATTTTTAAATTACCAGGACAAAAAGAATATTCATCTGATGAATTTTCTGTTGCGCTAGATTCGATTTCCGACCCTGGAAATTTGGGAACTATCATTCGTTTGTGTGACTGGTTTGGCATTAAAAATATCATCTGTAGTAATGAAACCGTAGATTGTTTTAACCCAAAGGTGGTTCAGTCAACCATGGGTTCAATTGCTAGAGTGAACTGTTATTATTGTGATTTAGAAGCATTTTTGAGTAACCAGACTACTCCTATATATGGAGCGTGTTTGGAAGGAACCCCATATTATACTCAAGATTTTGATGCTAAGGGTTTGCTTGTGATGGGGAGCGAATCGCATGGAATCAGTCCCAAAATTGAAAAACTATTAAATAAGAAGATCACCATTCCGCCAGCTTCTGATAGGGCTCATCCAGAAAGTTTGAATGTAGCTATGGCAACCGCCATTATTCTTGGTGAAATTTATCGTTCTTAAATCAAAAAATCATTTTATTCAAATGTTAAGTTGACAATAAAGCCTCTACTTAACATTTTACTGATTTTTCCGGTCCATGGACTATCACCGTTCGAAGGGTTGTCAGGAATCAGTTCATTTTGCAATGAGAAAACACCACGAATTGAAGGAGAAAATTTAAAGTAAAGCAAATAAAAGTCAAAGCCAAAGCCCAATTCATAGTTATAACTTTGTTTGACTGTTTTAAAAACTTGACTAAAGTTATCGTCAACATTCTTGTTGTTGCTCGCTAAATTAAAATCAGTAGATACTCCAACGGCTAAGAATGGTCTGAAATTATTGATCCTAGCAGCATTTATTTTTAAGATTAAAGGCAGGTGAATGTATGTGGATTCCACTTCTCTTTTGCGATCAGACTCTTTGGTGAAGACCGTAAACTCAGGATAGAGTAAATTTCGTTTTGAGTAGAATAATCCGGGTTCAAATCTTAAGTTAAAAAAATTATTAATTCTAAGATCTCCTACCAAGCCAACGTTAAAACCAGTTGAAGAAGTCACCTCGATGTCTGGATATTTTTCCCTATAATAGTTGTCCTCGTAAATGAATTTGAAATCATAGGAGTTAAAACCCACATAGTAACCGTAATGAATTGGCTTTTGATCGAAATTAGGTAAGTTGGTAACTCTTTCCCGTATTGTTGGGTATTGGGCAAAGATGAGTTTCCCTGTTATTAGGAAAGCAAATAAAACAATCTTAAAGGGGCTAATTTGATTTTTTTGCACAGTAAATTGAAGTAACCCCAAAGGTTTGTGGGAAATCCTTCACTTCTATAAACCCATTTTTTAGTAAAATATTGTTGAAGACCTTGCCAAAAGGAAAAGCTGCCGCTGAATCTGACAAATATCGGTAAGCTGCTTTATCTTTTGAAAAAAGTGATCCTAAGATTGGTAGAATCTTTTGGGTATAGAATATATAAAATTGTTTCATTGGAAAGTTTTCGGGAATAGCAGTTTCTAATATAACCAAATTTCCTCCAGGACGTAAAACCCTATTAATTTCTTGAAGTCCTTTGTCAAGATTCTCAAAGTTTCTTACGCCAAATGCAACAGTAACAGCATCAAAATAATCGTCATTGTAATCCAAATCCTC
>Ga0308001_10001602_pt1 | contig 10117 bp, 10 predicted proteins | sample Neamet5_FD_203167 | JGI IMG/M metagenome (GOLD analysis project Ga0308001, IMG submission 203167) | Marine microbial communities from water near the shore, Antarctic Ocean - #5 | ecosystem: Environmental > Aquatic > Marine > Unclassified | place: Southern Ocean | collected 2014-06-04
TGCTTCACGGATTGCAATAGGTAGAGTAACATCTCTAACCAAAACAGCATTTAACTGAACGTGTTGGTTTTCGACTACTTTTTTAGTTTCTTCGAAAATTTCATTTTGAATCGCATCCCTTTTAGTCGAATACAATTGCTCTGGCGTGTAACGACCTACAACACTTCTAGCTACCGCACGAATTTGAGGGATGATAATGATATTAAGGTAATTTTCTCCTTTGGTTTTGTGCAAAAGCCCTAATTCTGAAACTTTTGGTTGATAAAGCACAGAAATATCCAAACTGATTTCTAGACCATTTGAAGACAAAACCTGCATTTTACTCTCAAAGACCTCTTGTTGTTTTACATTGTAAACATAAACCTTGTTCCAAGGCGCTATAATGTGAAATCCTTCTCCTATAGGAGGATTTTCAGTGTCTACACCTCCTCCAAATGTTTTAAAAAGCACTCCTGCTTCTCCATAACCAATGTTGATAGACGATTTAGATACAAAGATTATCAGTGCAAAAACCAATAATATTATTGGCAGTCCAATTTTAGGTAATTTATTCATAATATATATTTAAAATTAATTTAAGTTAACATTCCTCCATCGACCTGCAAGACTTGTCCTGTTATGTAATCTGACATATCAGAAGCAAAGAATAAGCAAGCATTGGCAACATCATCAGGTTTCCCACCTCTTTTAAGTGGAATTCCATCTCTCCATCCCTGAACAACTTCTTCTGATAGTTTATCGGTCATTTCGGTTTCGATAAATCCAGGGGCAATAACATTGCTCCTTATGTTTCTTGAGCCTAACTCCAAAGCAATTGCTTTAGAGAATCCAATAATCCCTGCTTTTGAAGCGGCATAGTTAGATTGACCCATATTTCCTTTTAACCCCACAACCGAACTCATGTGAATTAGCGAACCACTTCTTTGCTTAAGAAAGGTGCGTTGAATTGCCTTTGTCATGTTAAAAACGGATTTAAGGTTTACTTCAATTACTTCATCAAAGTCAGCTTCATCAATTCTCATTAATAAATTATCTTTGGTGATTCCGGCATTGTTTATTAATATGTCAACGTTTTGAAAATCTTTTATGATTTGTTGAACTAGCTTTTGCGATTGATCATAATCACCTGCATTGCTCTGATAAGATTTTGCTTTAACACCAATAGCAGTCAACTCTTTTTCCAAATCAGTTGCAGCAGCTATTGAACTGTTGTAAGTAAAAGCGACATTACAACCGTGTTTTGCAAAATTCAATGCAATTGAACGGCCAATACCTCTGGTCGCTCCAGTAATTATGGCTGTTTTATTTTCTAATAATTGAATCATATCTATGATAAAACTTCGAGTACTTTTTTACCGATATCTGCAGGAGAATCAACCACATGGATTCCACAAGATCTCATGATTTCTTTTTTAGCTTCTGCCGTGTCATCTTTTCCACCGACAATAGCTCCAGCATGACCCATGGTTCTGCCTTTAGGCGCTGTTTCACCGGCTATAAACCCTACAACAGGTTTTTGATTTCCATTTTCTTTAATCCAATGAGCAGCATCGGCTTCCAACTGTCCCCCTATCTCACCGATCATCACGATGCATTCGGTTTCAGGATCCTCCATGAAAAGTTTCACGGCGTCTCTTGTGGTTGTTCCAATGATTGGATCTCCACCAATACCCACTGCAGTTGTAATTCCTAACCCCTGACGAACAACTTGATCGGCAGCTTCATAAGTTAGTGTGCCTGATTTAGAAATAATTCCAACATTACCCTTTTTAAAAACAAAACCAGGCATAATTCCTACCTTCGCTTCCCCTGGAGTGATAATTCCTGGACAATTTGGCCCTATAAGAGTACATTCTTTATTTTTTATATAATAGGCGACTTTGGTCATGTCATTAATAGGAATTCCTTCTGTGATCGTAATAATCACTTTGATCCCTGCATCTGCAGCCTCCATTATTGCGTCTGCAGCAAAAGCTGGTGGGACAAATATTATTGAAGTGTCAGCATTTACTTTTTCTACAGCTTCTATTACTGAATTAAACACGGGCTTTTCAAGATGCATTTGCCCTCCTTTTCCGGGCGTTACTCCACCAACAACATTTGATCCGTATTCAATCATATGAGTAGCGTGAAAGGTTCCCTCACCGCCTGTAAAGCCTTGAACTATTATTTTAGATTTTTTATTAACTAATATGCTCATTCAGTGGATTTATTTTTAAGGTAAAAATACGAAATTTATAGAAGACTTAAGTTACTAAGATATTATTCTTTAACACGTTCTTGATAATTCCCTTTTTCAGTATCAATTTTAATTTTATCTCCCTCATTTATAAAAAGAGGGACATTGATATGTGCTCCAGTTTCTACTGTCGCTGGCTTCGTGGCATTAGTTGCAGTATTGCCTTTTACTCCAGGTTCTGTGTGTGTTACTTCTAAAATAACACTCGCAGGCATCTCAACAGAAAGCGGAAGCCCATCTTCTGTATTAATCGATATGCTAACCAGCTCGCCTTCTTTTAACAAGTCTGGATAATCCAAGATGCTTTTATCTAATGATATTTGATTATAATCGCCTATATTCATAAAATTAAAGTATTGCCCTTCAGAGTACAGAAATTGGAATTTTGAAGTTTCTACGCGAATATCTTCAATTTTATTACCTGCAGAGAAAGTATTGTCGATGACCTTACCTGTTGTAATGCTTTTAAGCTTTGTTCTTACAAAAGCTGGACCTTTCCCGGGTTTAACGTGAAGAAATTCAATGATTTTAAAAATATCATTATTATATTTTATACAAAGTCCTTTACGGATATCTGATGCTGATGCCATAATAGTTTAGTTTTTTTGGAAATAACCTTTCATAATACCTCTTTGTGAACTACTAATGAATTGGATTATTTCATCACGCTCTGGTGTCGCAACCATTTCGGCTTCAATTATTCCTGAGGCTTGACTGTTATTAAATTTCTTTTGATAAAGAATTCTATAAATATTCTGAATTTCAGCTATTTTTTCTGAGGTAAATCCACGTCTTCTTAATCCAACTGAATTGATTCCTACATAAGATAACGGCTCTCTTGCTGCTTTAACATAGGGTGGGACATCTTTTCTTACCAAAGATCCACCTGCTATAAATGCATGGTCACCAACCGTACAAAACTGGTGTACCGCTACTAGACCTGCAAGAATGACATAATCTCCTATAGTTACGTGTCCTGCTAGGGTGCTGTTGTTTGAAAAAATACAGTAGTCTCCAATAAAACAGTCATGCGCAACATGACAGTAAGCCATAATCAAACAATTTTTTCCAATTTTTGTTTTTTGTCGATCCGAAGTACCTCTGTTAATGGTTACGCACTCCCTTATGGTTGTGTTATCACCAATTTCAGCTAAAGTATCTTCTCCTTTAAATTTTAAATCCTGTGGAACTGCAGCGATAACTGCACCTGGAAAAATACTACAATTCTTTCCAATCCTTGCACCTTCCATAATGGTGACGTTAGATCCAATCCAAGTTCCCTCACCAATTTCAACATTTTTATCGATTGTTGTAAAGGGTTCAATTACTACATTTATAGCAACTTTAGCTTGGGGATGTATATAGGATAATGGTTGTTTCATTTACTCTTTACGTTTAATAATCTGAGCCATCAGTTCTCCTTCAGTCATCAGATTTCCGTTTGCAAAAATAGACCCTCGCATGTGACAAATTCCTCTTCGAATGGGTGAGATTAATTCAAGTTTAAATATAAGTGTGTCGCCAGGTTTAACGGGTCTTTTGAATTTCACATTGTCCATTTTCATGAAAAATGTTAAATAATTTTCAGGATCTGGAACCGTGTTTAACAATAACACCCCACCCGCTTGAGCCATTGCTTCTATTTGAAGTACACCAGGCATTACAGGAGCACCCGGAAAATGACCAGCAAAGAAAGGTTCGTTCATTGTAACATTTTTCAATCCGACTACATGGGTTTTAGAAAGCTCAAATATTTTATCTACTAATAAAAACGGTGGTCTGTGTGGTAGTATTTTTATAATATCATTGACATCTAAAAGAGGCTCAGAGTTCAGATCAATTTTTGGTGCGTTTTGCCTTCTTTCTTGCTTAATAATATTTGAGAGTTTTTTCGAAAACTCAGCATTTACTTTATGCCCGGGTTTTATTGCGATTACCTTCCCTTTAATGGATGAACCCACAAGTGCTAGATCTCCTATTACATCAAGAAGTTTATGGCGGGCGGCTTCGTTTGAATAGTGTAGACTTAAGTTGTCTAGGATTCCGTTTGGACTTACGGATATTTTATCCTTCCCAAAGGCTTCTTTTAGGCGCTCCATGTTGCTTTCTGAAAGCGGTTTGTCTACATAAACAATGGCATTGTTTAGATCCCCCCCTTTGATAAGTCCATTTTCTAAAAGCGTTTCTAGTTCATGCAAAAAGCTAAAAGTTCGAGCGGGAGCAATTTCTTCTTTAAATTCAGAAATATTTTCCATCGACGCATTTTGAGTACCCAAAACTTTTGTTTGGAAATCAACCATTGTTGTCACTTGAAATGTATCGGATGGAATCAGCGTGATTTCACTACCCGTTTCTTCGTCACGATAGGAGATTATTTCAGTAACAACATATTCGAATCGTCTTTCGGCTTGCTCAACAACTCCTGCGCTTTCAATGGCCTCAACAAAAAATTTAGAAGAACCGTCCATAATTGGAGATTCGGATTCATCTAATTCTATAAAGCAATTGTCTACGCCCATTCCAACAAGTGCTGCAAGCACATGTTCTGATGTCTGTATTTTACAACCGTCTTTTTCAAGGTTGGTTCCTCGGTCTGTATTAGATACATATTGAATATCAGCTGGTATTTTTACATTTGGGGTTACATCGGTTCTAATGAATACAAAACCAGTGTTAATTGGCGCGGGAACAAATTTTAATTTGACTTGTTTTCCAGTGTGTAATCCTACACCATCTAATTCAGCCTCTTTTGATAAGGTTTTCTGAAGTATGATTGAGTTATTCATAGGTCAAGCTTTTTTTTAATTTGATTTACTTCTTTAGCAAAATCTGGGAGATTTTTAAAACAAACATAAGATTTGTTGTATGAATTGTAAGAGAAAGCAGGTGTTCCTTGAATAATCATGTTGTCTTTGACACTACTAATCACACCTGATTGTCCCTGTATTTTAACATTATCACCCACTGTAATGTGTCCAGCCAGTCCAGCTTGACCACCAATCACACAGTTTTTGCCGATTTTAGTAGAGCCTGCGATACCCGACTGAGCAGCAATAACAGTATTTTCACCAACCTCAACATTGTGAGCAATTTGAATTTGATTGTCTAATTTGACGCCATTATTGATCAAGGTAACTCCTAAGGTGGCTCTGTCTATGGTGGAATTAGCACCAACATCGACATTGTCACCTAAAATGACAATTCCTATTTGTGGAATCTTTTTGTAAGCTCCATTCTCTTTTGGAGCAAAGCCAAAGCCATCTGCCCCTATGACAACACCACTATGAATTACACAATCTTGTCCAATAATCGAATCGTCTAATATTCTTGCTCCAGGAAAAATAATCGAGCCTTTTCCGATACTCACATTTGAACCAATAAATACCTGTGGAAAAATTTTGACATTGTCCTCAACTATAGTATTAGCTTCAATACAGGTCATCGCACCAACATAGCAATCCTTACCAATAATCGCAGAATCATCAATTTCAGCGGATTTAGTAATCCCTTTTTTAATTACTTTGACTTTGTTATAATAGTCCAAAAGAACTGTAAAAGAATCGTATGCATTGTTAACACGAACCAAAGTCGTGTTCAAGTCGCTTTCAGCAATAAAATCAGCATTAACGATCGTAACTGAAGCTTTAGTCTTATATATAAATGCAGTGTATTTAGGATTAGAAAGAAAAGTTAGAGAACCTTTTTGAGCATCTTCAATTTTAGAAAGTTGATATATTTCAGCATCGGGATCGCCATCTACTGTACCTTCCAATTGAACTGCGATTTGTTGTGCAGTAAATTTCATTGTAGTAAAAGTATAAAATTTAACTTAAATTAGAATCCCTTGGATAGCATAAATAATATTTCACTTGTAATTGTGAAAGCACATTTGAACTAAAAAAAGGATTTGCATCTTGTAAACTTGTCAATTTTCCGTTTTTTAAAAGGATTAATATTTCTTTATCCAGCGGCGCATAGGCTTGATTTGATATAGATCCCGTAAACACAAAGTTATGATAATCTGACTTGTTAAAACTATAATTCTTAAGTTGTTCATTCTTTAAATCAACTTCAGATTGATCAAAAGGATGCGTCTGAATTTTAATTCTAAGCAAGTTTCTTTCAATTAACATTTTAGACATTTTACTTAAAATAAAATCATCATGGTATTGCCATATTTTTAGGCCTTGAATTATGTCAGAGTCATCCAAAGAGAGAAATTTTTCTAATGTATACTCCGAAAAATCAATCTTACTTATTTTTTGTGACATAAAAAAAGACAGTGAAGGCGATAGCGAGGGTGGATTTCCGTTTTCAACACAATGCCGAACTCTCTCCAAAATCTTTACAAGTAAGAACTCTGCTGAAATACTTGTTTTGTGAAGATATACCTGCCAATACATAAGCCTTCTGGCCATTAAAAACTTTTCAATCGAGTAAATACACTTTTCTTCGAATACTAGTTGATCATCAACAACTGCTATCATTTCAATGATTCTTTCCGAATTAATATTACCCTCCGTTGCACCTGAATAAAAACTATCTCGTTTAAGATAATCCATTCGATCTAAATCAATTTGACCAACGATTAGCTGGTGCATAAATTTTCTATGATAATTATTGGTGAAAATTGCGATGGCAATATCCAAAGCTCCATTCAACTCTTCATTGAGTTTTTCCATTATATGACGCGAAATTTCTTCATGGGACACGACACCTACTAAAGTGGCTTCGGTTGTGTGAGAAAAAGGGCCATGCCCTATGTCGTGTAACAATATAGCGAGCTGCATAGATTCTACTTCTTTATCAGAAAACAAAACCTCTTTTTTTCTTAAAACTCGAATTGCCTCTTGCATTAGGTGCATTCCACCCAGCGCGTGTTCGAAACGAGTGTGGTGTGCACCGGGATAAACCAATGAAGAAAGTCCCATTTGAGAGATCCTTCTTAATCGCTGAAACCAAGGGTGAGAGATTACCCTAAAAATTAATGGGGACTGGATGCTAATAAATCCGTAAATTGGATCGTTTAAAAAAGTAACTTTTTTTGTCTTCAAAATTGTTTTTCTAAAATGCAAAGATATACATTATGACATCAATCAAAATTCTTTGGGTAGATGACGAAATTGAGTTGTTAAAATCTCACTTTCTTTTTTTAGAACAAAGAGGCTATCACACCACTACTTGTAATAATGGTCAGGATGCCTTGTCCTTAATCAAAAGTAGATCATTTGACGTAGTGCTTTTGGATGAGAGCATGCCGGGTCTGAATGGATTAGAGGTCCTAAATGATCTTAAAATCATCCTGCCCAACCTTCCTGTTATCATGATTACAAAAAATGAGGAAGAAAAGATCATGGAGGAAGCCATTGGAGCTAAGATTTCTGATTACTTGATTAAACCAGTTAATCCCCATCAAATTCTTTTGGCGCTTAAAAAATTATTTCAACACAAGGACTTGATCTCCGAAAAAACAATAATTAACTACCAAAAAGAGTTTAGAAAAATCACTTTGGAATTAAATGAAATTGAAACGGATAAAGATTGGACTACATTTTACCTAAAGATGACCTATTGGGAAATGGAACTCCAAATACTTGAAGATAATGGGATGCTTGAGATATTTGAAGAGCAGATGAAAGAAGCCAATCACTTGTTCTCGAAATTTATTATGAAAAACTATAAGAGCTGGTTAACCAATAATGAGGGACCAATATTGTCTCATCAACTTTTTAAAGAAAGGTTGTTTCCTCAAATAATTCCAGGAACAAAGGACACCACTTTACTTCTGGTAATTGATAACTTAAGGTATGACCAATGGAAAATGATTGCTCCTTTCGTAGAAAATCATTATACGACGAAAGAAGAATCAACTTATTTTAGTTTGTTGCCCACAGCAACACATTACTCTAGAAATGCTCTATTCTCAGGACTTACCCCTTTGGAGATGCAGGACAGACATCCTGATTTGTGGGTAAATGAAAACGACGAACGGGGTAAAAACCTTAAAGAATCTGAATTTCTCAAGGCACAACTAAAAAGGCTAAATAAAGACATTACTTACAGTTATGTGAAAATAACAAATCTAAAAGCAGGAAAAGAATTGCACAAATCTCTTCAAAACTACAGTAAAGACAGACTGCTTGTCGTGGTCTATAATTTTGTTGATATGATTTCTCATGCCAAGACAGAAATGGATATTATCAAGGAACTCGCTCCTGATAACAAGGCTTTTCGATCTCTCACACTATCCTGGTTTAAAAACTCCCCCCTACTTGACATTATTCAAAAAGCACAAAAACTAGGGTTTAAACTAGCAATAACTACAGATCATGGAACCATAAATGTTGATCAAGCAACCGAAATTATTTCTACCAAAGACGCTGGGACTAATTTAAGATATAAAACAGGAAGAAACATTAGCCATAATTCAAAAGATGTCATTGAATTTGCCAATCCTAAAGAATTCATGTTACCAGTTGAACACTTAAATGGTAAATTTATTTTTGCGAAAGGAGGTCAATACTTTATCTTTCAAAATGATTTTAATCACTTCGCAACTCACTTCAGAAATACTTTTCAACATGGAGGTATTTCTATGGAAGAAATGATTGTTCCCTTTGTTGTGATGACACCAAGAGAATCGTAAGTTTGTTTCATGAAAATTGAATTTAGTTTAAATGATATCAATAAGGCTGTTTTGCTTCTAAGCGAAAAACTAATTCATCCTATTGTATGTTTTAATGGGAATTTAGGTACTGGAAAAACGACCTTTATTCGTCAACTTTGTTTAGAATGGGGAGTTATTGACAATATAAGCAGCCCAACCTTTTCGATTATAAATCAATATAAAAGCCCTTTGAAAGGGAGTATTTTTCATTTTGATTTCTATCGGATGAAAAATGTCAAAGAGGCACTGGATATTGGAGTCGAGGAATATTTAGATTCCGGACAGATTTGCCTGATTGAATGGGGAGAGAAAATTGAATTGCTACTTCCTCTGAAAAATATTCATATTATTGAAATTTCTTTAACGGCTGACAATAAAAGGATTTTAGAATTAAAAAAATAAAAATGGAATTAATCTATAGAATTGGTTACTACATGATGGGGTTTGCAGTCGGATTAGTTTTTCTATCTTTCATTCTGAAGGGTAAAAAAACAAGTTGTAATTATGGCCCCAATGATCGTGTAATAAGCAATATCTCAAAAAAAAATTGGCAATCCGTTGGCCACGCTAGCAGTGAGTTTTTAAGTTTTGATTCCATTGCATTTCAATCATTTTTAAAAATGGCAAGTGTTGATTTTCACAAGAGTGCCATTGATAAAGACAGTTGCAAAACCTATTATCTAACTGGTTATTGGGAGGATAAAAACATTAATGTTGAATTAGAAAATTGTGAGAAAACGATTAATATCATTCAATTAAGCAATAATTTCTCTGAATAAAACTCACCCAATTGATTTATTAAAATAAAAACTTATTTTTGTAAACATGAGTGAAAATTTAAAATCAATCGATGGATCCAATTACATTGTAGCTTTTTCAGAAAATGGATACGATGCGCTCAAAGTTTTATTAGAAAGCAAATCCTATTCATCAATTTTTATTTTAGTTGATAATCATACTAAAGACTTTTGCCTACCCTATTTTATTAAACATTTTGAAGACTTTAAGGAAATTCCTGTGATCGAAATACCTGCCAATGAAATAAATAAACATTTGGACACCTGTCGTGATGTTTGGCAGAAACTATCCGATATGGGTGCAGACAGAAAAAGTTTGCTTATCAATTTGGGAGGTGGTGTTGTCTCAGATCTTGGCGGATTTGTTGCATCGACTTTTAAGAGAGGAATTGATTTTGTAAATATCCCTACTAC
>Ga0308001_10001606_pt1 | contig 10100 bp, 9 predicted proteins | sample Neamet5_FD_203167 | JGI IMG/M metagenome (GOLD analysis project Ga0308001, IMG submission 203167) | Marine microbial communities from water near the shore, Antarctic Ocean - #5 | ecosystem: Environmental > Aquatic > Marine > Unclassified | place: Southern Ocean | collected 2014-06-04
TGACTATACCTGACAATGCAATCTCAACAGCAGTCGCATTATTAGCAGAGTCACGTCTTTCAGATGAAAAAATAATTGGTGGAGAATGTGCGGTACCAGGGTTAATAGCGTTAATTGGCTCATTCAATAATAAGGAATACTTAGATAAACTTAAGTTAAACTCTGAATCAAATGTACTTTTATTTGGTTGTGAAGGATTAACTGATAAAGCGATGTATAAAAAGTTGCTAACTGATGGGTTACAAAAAATCTAAATATATATGACTAAAAAAGCTATTGTTTGGATAAGGGAAGATTTCAGAGTTGAGAATAATGAAACGTTAGCTTATGCAAGTCAAAACCATGAAGTTGTAAGTGCTCTCTATATATATAACTCAAAAAACTTTGACAAAAAAAGAGAGGCTCAAAAGTGGTGGCTATCTAAGTCTTTGGAAGCTTTTAATTTAGATCTAAAAAAATTCAATATTCCTTTAGAAATTCAGTCTGGTGATGAACTGGAAGTATTTTCAAATATTAACAAAAAAGATGAGGTCACTATTTATTGGAGTAAGGTTTATGAGCCTGATGTTATAAATAAAGGAAAGAAAATACGTGACTTACTTATTAAAAATGAAATTGAATATAAATATTTTAAAGGAAATATTTTAGTAGAATTTCAGGACATGACTAAAGATGATGGTACACCTTATAAAGTATTCACACCTTTTTGGAAAAAAACAGAACTATTTTATGTATCTAAAGCTATATCTAAAAATTTTAAAGTTAAATCAAAAAATAAAAAAATAAATATTTTTAGAAAGTCAATTTCTCCAAAGGAAATTTTACCAAAAAATAATTGGTATAAAAAACTTGAAAGATATTGGACGCCTTCTGAACAGGAGGCAAAAAAACATTTAAATGAATTAATAAAAAATAAAATTGAAAATTATGGAGATGCGCGAGATATTCCAGGTATTAACGGAACATCAAAACTATCTCCTTTTTTAAAATTTGGTCAAATACATGTGGAGACAATTTGGAATAAATGTCAAGACATTAAGATTAAAAATATAGGATATAGAAAATATATAAATGAATTAGGATGGAGAGAATTTTCTCACAGCTTAATTAATTACTTTCCTCAAATGCTGAAAGGCAATCTTAGAAAAGATTTTGATAATTTTCCTTGGGTTAAGAATGAAAAGCACTTAGATAGATGGAAAAAAGGAATGACAGGGTATCCTATTGTAGATGCTGGTATGAGAGAACTCTATGAAACAGGATGGATGCATAATAGGGTAAGAATGATTGTGGCTTCCTTCCTGGTTAAGCATCTTAGAATTCATTGGATTGAAGGTGAGAAACATTTTAAAAATTGTTTAGTTGATTACAATGAAGCAAGTAATGTTGCTCAGTGGCAATGGGTTGCTGGTTGTGGTGCTGATGCAGCTCCTTATTTCAGAATCTTTAATCCAATTTTACAAGGTGAAAAATTTGATAAGGATGGACTATATACAAAAAAATGGGTACCTGAACTTTTAAACATACCTAACAAATTTTTATATAAACCTTGGGAATTAGAAAAAAAATATCAAGAACAGATTAAGGTTGTCATTGGTGTGGATTACCCTTTTCCAATAGTTGATCATACTAAAGCAAGAAATGCTGCTTTAGAAGCATTTAAAACTATTAAGAAATTAATCCCCTAAGAAATGAAGAATAATAACCCTTTTTTGTATACTTAACCTATGTTCAAAAAGATAGACTCCCTGCCAGGTTCCTAATAATAAATTACCATTCTTTATACTTAAATTGATCTGATTATTAGTAAGTGACGATTTAATATGAGCTGGCATATCATCTTTTCCTTCAGTGGTATGTGCATACAAATCGTTATCCATTGGTACTAGCTTGTCAAAATAAGTGATCAGATCTGCTTGGACATCTGGGTCAGCATTTTCCTGAACAATAAGAGATGCACTAGTGTGCTGAATGCTAATATTTAAAATACCATTTTTAAAACTATTATTATTAACCCATTTTACTATGTAATCAGTAAAATCATATAATTTTTGTCCATTTGTTTTAATTTTAAGATCAAAAAATTTTTGTATCATTAAATTTTAGTTTTAAAATCAATACCATATTCAGATCTTGCTCCTTTTCTTAGACCAAAAGGTCCTGAAATAAATACCGTTATTGGTTTTGTATTTGGTTCTAAATCAACTCTGTGAAATTCATTGGCTGATCTAAATCCAATGTAACCAGCATTTCTCCAAAATTTTCCATTTTTTGTTGTTTCCCAATACCCATCTTTAATAACAATGGTCATATATGGACATAAGTGATTATGAACACCTTCACCATGATCATTATCTAACATTTCATGTATTAAAATATTAAATGGAAACCACTTTGGTCTATTTTTAAATAAAAGGTAAAATCGGTTCATCCACGGTTTGGCATTTTTAAATTTAGGATGTGAAGGGCCACGATCTAAGACAATTCTTTTCTTACCTAATTTATCAAGTAAACTTAGAAACATTTTAATTAAGCTTAATTATGGAATTGTTTTTTATTAAATATAAGTTTTCATTAGAGAAAAATGGTCTAGATATTTTTTCGTTATCAATTTTTAATATTGATTTTGTTTTTCCAGTAAGAATATCAATGATCAATAATTTACCATGATTAGTAGATAGAAAAATATTTTCTTGTCCTATTGAGAAGCCAACTGGTTTAATCTTATTTCTGTTTTTAAATTTAAATTGATCAAACACATCAGTAACTTTTATTATATTTCCAGTAGGATTATCAATGATAATTAAAAATCCCTCCAAGCTAAAAGTAAAGATTAAATCATTCACTATAGCTGGGCGAATATAGGTGTTAATTTTTTGTGTCCAATTTATAAAACCTGTATTTATATCTATTGAAAAAAATTCATTATTATTATTTGAGAATAAAACTGAGCCATCTTGAATTACTAGGTCTGATATCTTTAATAAGTAAGGCTGAATTAAATTAAATCTATTGGCTATAGGTGTTATCCAAATCAAATTACCACTGTCAATATCTACTGCATTTATATCTCCAATAGAATTATTAAATAAAACTTTATTATCATCTATAGCTATTGATATTTTTTTTGATGATTTTATAGTACTAGTTTCACTTCTATATTCCCAAATTAAAGAACCATCCTTTAAAGAAAAACACTTAAGAACATTGTTAGAGTCAACGACAAATATTTTATCATTTTCAATTTTTACATCTGATATAAATGGTGCATTGTTATAAAAACTCCAAAGTAACTTTCCATTATTGATATTAACAGCATAATATTTAGCTATCGTATCCACAACAATTAATGTGTCCTCATTTCTAGAAAAAAACAAAAATGGGTTTATTTTTTTTTCTTGTTTCGTGTAATAATTTTTTTTCCAAATTAAATCAGAATTTTTATCAAACTTTATTATTGTTCCTTTATTGTCAAAAAATATAATATTTTCTTTATCAAAAATAATTTCTGGTTCGTATTGATCAAAGTATTCAATTCTTGAAAAATTGAATTTTGAAATCTTCTCTAAACTTCCTAAGTATTTATTAACGCTATTATTATTTTGATTTGTTTTGTCATTAGTTAATTTTGTCTTTGTTAATTTAATTTTTATGGTTGGGTTTAGTTCATTCTGAAGTGCGTTTTCTAATACAAATAAATTTTTTTTATTTGTTTTTTTTATTTCTTGTTTGATTTTTTTTTCTTTCGTCCAAAATTTAGATTTTGAATGAAATGAGCAGTTATTTACAAATATTAAAATTAAAAAAATTATAAATATTTTATTCACCAAGATCTCTATTAAGTCTTTTTTGTGATTCTACTTTTATAACACTATTACTATTTGGTAAAACTAGAATCTGATTAAAAAACTCTTTTGCTTTTTGTTTTTCATTTTTTGAATAAAAAAACTCTGCCAAAAGATATAGTGCATGAGATTTCCATATACTTTTAGAATTAATTATTGGGTTCAATATTTTTAGCAAATCATTTTCAGATGCAAAATTTGCGTTAAAGAGGGCTTTTTTATATAGAATTAAATTTTTTATTTCTGTATCTAAATTAGTTTGATCTATCAATTCATTAAATAATTTATTAATTTTATTATTATCTTCAATTAAATTATTATCTAATAAAAAATATAACGCTAATGGAGAATACGTCACATCATTTTGATTTATTATTTCAACTAACTCAATTATTGTTATTTGTTTTTGGTTTTCTTTGTAGTTAATTTTTGCTAGATTAAATTTATTTGCTAATTTAATTTTATTTCTTTCTTTAATTTCACTAAAAGAAAAATAAACAAATAAGCCTATAACTATAATCGTTGTTCCTATAATTAGTTTTTTCTTATTATTAATAAAAAAATTTTTTATTTTTTCATTTCTAGTATTGCTATCTATTATTGAAATTTCTTCATCCATATTTAAATCATATTTCTTAGAACATATTGGAGAATTCCACCATTTTTATAATATTCTAACTCATTTTTTGTATCTATTCTGCATAAAGTTTTTATTTTTTTAATATCTCCTGAAGCATATTTTATTTCAACTTTAACACTGTCTGATGCATTAACACCTTCTTCAATATTTAAAACTGTAATCAATTCTGATCCAATTAGATTTAAATTTGTTCTGTTGTTTCCTTCGGTAAATTGCAGTGGCAATACACCCATGCCAATTAAATTTGATCTATGGATTCTTTCAAAACTTTCTGCAATTACAACTTTTACACCTAATAACTTTGTTCCTTTTGCAGCCCAATCTCTAGATGATCCTGTGCCATATTCTTTTCCACCAATTACTACTAAATCAGTTCCTCTTTTTTTATAGACTTCTACAGCGCTATAAACAGACATTATTTTTTCTTCAGGATATATTTTGGTAAAACCTCCTTCTGTACCTGGAGCCATTTCATTTTTTATTCTGATATTTGCAAATGTACCTCTCATCATAACTTCGTGGTTTCCTCTTCTAGATCCATAAGAATTATAATCTTTTGGCAATATTTGATGTTCCATAAAATACTCTCCTGTAGGACTTTCTTTTTGTATGTTTCCAGCTGGTGAAATATGATCTGTGGTTACCATATCCCCTAAAATTAAGAGAGGTCTTGCATCTTTAATTGGTTTAAATCCCTCAGGTTTATCAGATAAATTGTCAAAGAACGGTGGCTTCTTCACATAAGTTGAACCAGAATCCCAATTATAAATACTTGTATTTTCAGTTTTAATTTCTTGCCACTGCTTAGGTCCCTCTGAAACATTTGAATATCTTTTAATAAACATTTCTGCATTTAAAGATTCTCTCAAAGTATCTTCGATCTCTTTATTTGATGGCCAAATATCCTTTAAAAAAATATCCACACCTTCTTTACTTTTACCCAGTGGTTCTTTATATAAATCAAATTCCATATGACCCGCAAGAGCATAAGCTACAACAAGTGGTGGTGAGGCTAAGTAATTAGCCTTGATATGTGGAGATATTCTTCCTTCAAAATTTCTATTTCCAGATAATACTGATACAGCATATATATTTTCTTTTTCAATTGCTTTAACAATTTCTTCAGGTAAAGGTCCTGAATTTCCAATGCAAGTCGTACAACCATAACCAACTAAATTAAATCCTAATTTATCTAAAAATACATTTAAACCAGCTTTTGCTAAATAATCAGTCACTACTTGTGATCCTGGAGCTAGTGATGTTTTGACCCAAGGTTTGGTTTCCAAACCAAATTCTACTGCTTTTTTAGCTAATAAGCCTGCACCAATTAAAACATTAGGATTTGATGTATTTGTGCATGAGGTGATTGCAGCAATTAATATTGACCCATCTTTGATTTCATAACCTGTTCCAGAAACTTTTGAAATATGTTTTTCTTTTCGTTTAGTAGCATCTTCAAGAACTTTTTTAAATCCTTTGGAAGCGTCTGTTAATAAAACTTTGTCTTGAGGTCTCTTAGGTCCTGAAATTGTTGGTACAATTGTTGACATATCTAATGATAGTGTATCAGTGAATTCAATTCCATCACTAGCCCACAAGCCTTGTTCTTTTGCATATTTTTCTACTATGTTAACTGTATTTTCATCTCTTCCTGAGAATCTTAAATATTTTAATGTCTCGTCATCAATTGGAAAAAAACCACATGTTGCACCATACTCTGGGGCCATGTTTGCAATGGTTGCTCTATCAGCAAGTGTCAAATTTTTTAATCCTTCACCATAAAACTCAACAAATTTGCCGACAACACCTTTGTCTCTTAACATCTTTACAACGGTTAGGACTAAGTCCGTGGCAGTTGTGCCTTCTGGCATTTTGTTAGTTACTTCAAATCCGATGACTTCAGGTATTAACATTGAAATTGGTTGACCTAACATTCCAGCTTCTGCTTCAATTCCGCCCACGCCCCAACCAAGAACAGATAATCCATTAACCATAGTAGTATGACTGTCAGTACCAACTAATGTGTCAGGAAATAAATAATCTTCATCTTTAAATTTCTCTGACCAAACAACTTTTGATAGGTATTCTAAATTAACTTGATGACAAATTCCTGTTCCAGGAGGAACTATCCTAAAATTATTAAATGCTTGTTGGCCCCATTTTAAAAAGGAGTATCGTTCTCCATTTCTTTTAAATTCAATATCTACATTTTTTTCAAACGAATCTGCATTTGCTGATTTATCTACCTGTACCGAGTGATCAATAACAAGATCAACTGCAGACAGTGGGTTGATAGTGTTTGGATCTTTATTTTTTTCTTTAACAGCTTCTCTCATAGCCGCAAGGTCAGCAACCGCTGGAATTCCCGTATAATCTTGTAATAAAACTCTAGCTGGCCTATAGGCTATTTCGGTTGATGATTTTTTTGTCTTTAACCATTCTTTAATTGCTTCTATTTGACTTTTAGTAACAGACAAATCATCTTCGTACCTTAATAAATTTTCTAATAAAACTTTAAGTGATTTAGGAAGTTTTGAAATTCCATATAAACCATTTTTTTCTGCTTCAGATAGAGAATAATATTTGTATTCTCTATTATTTATATCAATAGATTTTAAAGAATTATAAGAATTTTTATTACCCGGTTTCATATTATAAATAAAAAGTTGCGATACAGCTTAATAGAAGCAGTGACATAGCATAATTAAACAACTTAATAAATTTATCATTTGCCGCGAATTTCCTCATAAATTTACCTATAAGCACCCAAAAGATGATGCTAATTACTGCAAAAACGAAAGCAACACCAATTACCCATAAAGAATAGTTTAAAAAATTATTTCCTGCCTCAACATAAGTTGATACAGATATTATTGCTACGATTACACCTTTTGGATTTAAAAATTGATACATAAAAGTTTCAGTAAAACTTACAGGGTTGAGACTCTTTTCTTCGGTACTAGTTTTAGAAAATGATATTCTATAAGCTAAGTAAATTAAAAATACAGTTCCTGTTAAAATTAATGTTTTTTGAATTATTGGATAAAGCTTAAATATATTTATTAATCCAAAATTCACAATAGCAATCATTGTAGTGAATCCAAAAATGACACCTAACATAAGTGGTATAGTTCTTTTTATTCCATGGTTAAAACCTGAGTGTGAAGCAACAATATTATTTGGTCCAGGCGAACAGCTGGTTACAAACATAAACAAAGAAAGTGACAAAATTTCAGGATGCATTTTTATGCAATAGATAATCCGTTCTCAGATTCTTGAGATGGGTTAACTAATATAACTTTTCCTTCTTTATCGATTGATCCTAAAATAAGAACTTGTGAAATAATACCTGCAATATTTTTTTCAGGAAAGTTACATACACCAATGACTTGTTTACCCTTTAGATTGTCTTCATTGTAATAATGGGTTATTTGAGCAGAAGATTGCTTCGTTCCTATTTCTTTTCCAAAATCAACCTCTATAATTAAAGATGGTTTTCTTGCTTTTTCATTTTTTTTAACAGAAGTTACGGTGCCTACTCTAATGTCTACTTTATCAAATATGTCGTAGGTTATTTGTTCTTTCATATATTTAATATATAATAGATCGTATTTATGAGTACAGAAAATACTTCAGATCAATTATTTAATACTTCAGTTAAAATTTTAACTGATTTAATTGCATTTAAAACAATATCTGGAGAAGATAACAGCTCATTAATTAACTACTGTGATGAAATTTTACAAAAACTGGGTGCAACATCCTTTAAGACTTTTGATGATGAAAAAAAAAGAGTTAATCTTTTTGCAACATTAAAAGCTAAATACCCTAGTGATAAAAAACCGATAATTTTATCTGGTCATACAGATGTAGTTCCAGTTTCAAAGGGATGGAGCACAGACCCGTTTATAGCAACAGTAAAAAATAACAAACTCTTTGGTAGAGGTGCTTGTGATATGAAGGGTTTCATTGCTTGTACACTTGCATTTGCGCCCGTTTATTCACAGGCAAATTTAGATAGAGACATTCATTTTTCTTATACTTTCGATGAGGAAACTGCGTGCATAGGAGCTCCGATTCTAATTGAAGAATTAAAAAATAGAGGAGTTAAAGATGGAATTTGTATTATAGGTGAACCAACTAATATGAAAATTATAGATGCGCATAAAGGATGCTATGAATACACAACTTATTTTGAGGGTTTAGCTGGACATAGTTCTGCCCCACATAAAGGCGTTAGTGCAGTTGAATATGCCTCTAAGTATGTAAATAAATTAATTGAATTAAGAGAAAAACTTAAAGAAAGATCTCCAAAAGATTCTATTTTTGACCCACCATACTCAACGCTTTCAATAGGTGGAATTTTTGGTGGTATAGCACACAATGTAATTGCAGATAAATGCCATGTTAATTGGGAAACAAGACCAGTTGTTAAAGAAGATGGTGTGTTTTTAAATGCAGAATTAGATAAATATGTGAATGAAGTACTTTTACCTGACATGAAAAAAATTTTTCCAAACTCTTCTATTTTAAAAAAAATTATTGGTGAAGTTACAGGGTTTGATAGAGATAAAAAGTCAAATGCTTGTGAATTTGTTTCAAGCCTAACTGGTGATAATACAAGAGAGGTTGTTTCTTTCGGAACTGAAGCAGGATTATTTCAAGAAATAGGAATAAGTACTGTAGTTTGTGGGCCAGGCTCAATTGAGCAAGCACATAAAATTGATGAATTTATAATTCTTGATGAATTAAAAAAATGTTTGAACCTACTTGAGGGAATAAAAAAAAACTCTATTGTGAACTAGTCGTTCCAACCACTTACTACTTTAACTTCTAAATATTCTTCTAAACCTAATTTACCAGCTTCACGACCAATTCCTGAATGTTTATACCCACCAAATGGAGCGTCAGGTGCTAATCCAGCGCCATTGATATCAACCATTCCTGATCTTAATTTTCTAGCAACTCTATTAGCTTTTTCTTGATCTTGAGTTTGAATAAAATTTAACAGTCCATAAGGAGTATCGTTAGCAATAGCGATAGCTTCTTCTTCTGTTTCAAAAGGTATGATTGATAAAACGGGGCCAAAAATTTCTGTTCGTGCAATTTGCATTTGATTATTAACATCTGCAAACGCAGTAGGTTTAACAAAATAACCTTTACCTAGTCCATCAGGCTTTCCTGTACCGCCAGCAACTAGTTTAGCACCTTCGTCAATACCTACTTGGATTAATGTTTGAATTTTATCAAATTGTGCTTTTGAAACTACGGGTCCAATATGATCGCCTTCTTTTGTTGCAACATCAACTTTCATTGAATTTGCAAAATTCTTCACTCTTTCTACAGTTTCTTCATAAATTGATTTTTCAACCAACATTCTTGTTGGGGCATTGCAGGATTGCCCAGAATTTCTAAAGCATCTTAATGCGCCTCTTTCAACTGCTTCAGCATCTGCATCTTTAAATATAATGTTTGCTCCTTTTCCTCCAAGTTCAAGACTTACTCTTTTAAAGTCACTTGCAGCATTTTGAGAAATTAAAGCACCTGCCCTAGTTGATCCTGTAAAAGAAATCATATTTACATCAGGGTGACTTGTTAATGCATTTCCAGTAATG
>Ga0308001_10001607_pt1 | contig 10091 bp, 8 predicted proteins | sample Neamet5_FD_203167 | JGI IMG/M metagenome (GOLD analysis project Ga0308001, IMG submission 203167) | Marine microbial communities from water near the shore, Antarctic Ocean - #5 | ecosystem: Environmental > Aquatic > Marine > Unclassified | place: Southern Ocean | collected 2014-06-04
AGGGACTTATCCGTCCAGACTTTAAAGTAAATTCTCCGAAGCGTAGAATTTCATTCTCAATCACGAAGTTTAGAAAGTTGTCCTGAAATTCTTGCATCAATGCTCCATTTCGCTATATCGTGTTTTCAACATTTTAGAAGAAGTAAACTAATGTTGTAGCTTACATAGATTCATGAAAGCGCATGTTTCTGCTTCGCCACCAAGTCTTGTATACCGCTTTTCCCGAGAGCAAGCATTTCTAACAGTTGATCATGACTAAAATCACCATTTTCACCTGTGCCTTGCACTTCGATGAATCCACCCGATTCAGTCATGACGATATTCATGTCGGTCTCAGCATTAGAATCCTCGTCATAGTCGAGATCAAGCACAGCATTTCCCTGGAATATCCCAACTGAGACGGATGCGATTAGCTGCTTCGCTGGATTTCCGCTCACCATTTTATTCGCGATCATGTGATTGATCGCATCCATCATCGCGACACAGCCGCCAGTAATCGATGCGGTTCTGGTTCCACCGTCTGCCTGTATTACGTCACAGTCGATCTTGATTGTGTGCTCGCCCAATAGGGTCAGATCTATAGCTGCCCGCAGCGAGCGGCCGATTAGCCGCTGAATTTCGAGGCTACGGCCAGATTGCTTGCCTCTTGCGGCCTCTCTGTCCATGCGAGTGTTCGTAGAGCGAGGCAGCATGCCGTATTCGGCTGTTATCCATCCCTTGCCAGAACCCTTCAAGAAGCGTGGGACCGATTTTTCTACGCTCGCATTACATAGCACCTTGGTATCGCCGAACTCGATCAATACAGAGCCTTCCGCATGTCTCGTATAGTTTCTATTAATTGAGATATTGCGCAATTGATCGGCGCTTCGTTGGCTTGGTCTTGTAAGTTTAGTCATAATTTTCCTGTAGGTTAATGTCTGCAAGCAAGTGACTTGCTGCCTAGAAATTATCCTAGATATTGATAGTTATAGCGAGCCACAAGTCAGGCGCTAATTAGTTCAAAAAATGCAAACAAAGTACACTGTGATTACAACGCGATTAGGTTAAAATACATTCCTTGGTTTTTGCCTTAGTATTCGGATATTAGACTATGACATCAAGTATGACAGCATTTTCTAGGCAGCAGAAAGATCAGGAATGGGGTTCTCTTACATGGGAAATCCGATCTGTGAATCATCGCTATCTGGAAACTAATGTACGCTTGCCGGAATCGTTTCGAGCGCTGGAAAATGGCGTCCGCGAGACGATACGGAACCATCTCGCACGCGGCAAGGTAGAGTGTGCGCTCCGCTTTCAGTCAGAAGCAAAAGCTTCTTCTGATCTGCACCTGGATACAAAGCTAATTAAACAACTGGTTCAGGCAAATGTCGAGATTGAACAGATTACGGGCACCTCTTCAGCCCTGAGCAATATGGAAGTGCTGCGCTGGCCAGGCGTTATAGAAGAGCAACACTTCGATAAGACATCTATCGAAGAACAGGCGCTTGATTTATTCAGCGCCGCACTAGATGACTTAGTCGCAACGAGAGCGCGCGAAGGCACAGAACTGCAGGGCTTTATCAATAAGCGTATCGGCTCCGTCCGTGAAATTGTAGTTAACGTTCGCAACAAGATGCCAGAAATTCTGGCGAAACAAAAACAGAACATTCTCAATCGCGTGGTGGAACTGCGGGCAGAGCTAGAGCCCACACGCCTCGAACAAGAAGTATCCCTCCTGGCTCAGAAGGCCGATGTGGAGGAAGAGCTCGATAGACTAGATTCTCATCTGAACGAGGTAGAGCGTGTGTTGGGTGCGAAGGGGCAAAAAGGGCGGCGCCTCGATTTCCTCATGCAGGAGCTGAATCGCGAAGCCAATACACTCTCCTCAAAGTCCATCGTTGTCGAAACTACGCTGTGTGCCGTGGAGTTGAAGGTATTGATCGAACAGATGCGCGAACAAATTCAAAACATCGAATGATGACGATAGAACTAAATCTAGTTTCGGAGACCAAGCTACATGTCTAGAGGCACACTATTCATCGTGACGGCGCCTTCTGGTACGGGCAAAACCAGCCTGGTTGAGGCACTGACCGAGCGCGAGCCGCGACTGCGCGTATCAGTGTCTCACACGACCCGGATAAAGCGTTCTGGCGAAGAAGATGGCGTGAACTACCACTTTGTCGATGAAGCCACTTTTATGGAAGCTCTGCAGGCAGGCAACTTTTTTGAGAGCGCTCATGTCTACGGTAATCGCTATGGCACTTCGAAATTGTGGGTCAATGAGCAGCTCGAAGCCGGCCTCGACGTGATTCTAGAGATCGACTGGCAGGGTGCGGTTCAGGTCCGTAATCTCGACCCGAACGCATGCTCAATTTTTATCCTGCCACCATCTCTAAAAACCCTAAAGACGCGACTTCAGCGCCGAGCTCAGGATGATACCGAGACCATCGAGAAACGTATGAGTGAGGCCGTTACGGAGATTTCTCACGTTGCCGAGGCAGACTTTGTTGTCGTTAACGACGACTTCAACATCGCGCTGGAAGACCTCTCCGTTATCATAAGGTCAACTCGACTAACTAAGAAACGTCAGAAAACGAATCAGGCAGCCCTTCTCACCAGCCTTGCTTTACGCTAGTTGTTTGGGTGTCTAAGCTTCTTGCTGTCGTATGCTTTCAAGAATTGTATGCATTCTGCGCCAAAATTCAGTAAGATCCTCGGTCTTCGTTAAATATGCTCTTCGGAGCTACGGTGGCCTTGCCCGATACAGCGTGTATCCGGCACTCCGGCACCAATAAAAATATAGATCACTAAGGGTTTGGTATGGCTAGAATCACTGTAGAAGATTGTTTGGAAAACGTTGATAACCGCTTTGAGCTGGTCATGGTTTCCAGTAAACGCTCACGTCAGCTCCAGACTGGGGGCAAAGACCCGTTGGTTTCCGTAGATAATGACAAGCCTACCGTACTAGCCCTAAGAGAAATTGCTGAAGGCCTAATCGATGCCAGTATCCTGATAGCCAAGCCACCTAGTGTAGAGCTGGAAGAATTAACTGACGAAGCAGCTGAGGCCGTAGAGAAGGTGGCTGAGGCTGAGGCTGAAAAGACTATCGAAGCGGTTACAACTGAAGAAACAGGTGAAGAGCCCGCCAAAATGGAAGATAAAGAACCCCCCACCGCAGAGGCCTAATCACCAATCTAATAACTAAGGAGTCGAGTCTTGCAGGTCCCAGCTCTAGACACGATCGATTCTTTAGCCTCAGATCTCACCCGTTATCTCGGTAAGGATCAGGTCAACAGCGTACGTCGCGCCTATTTTTATGCGGAACAAGCCCACGAGGGCCAGTACCGTCGTAGTGGTCACCCTTATGTAACTCACCCCCTAGCAGTAGCCAGCATCCTCAGCGAAATGCACATGGACCATCAAAGCCTTATGGCCGCTATGCTGCATGACGTAATTGAAGACACCGGCATTACCAAGACAGCAATTAAGTCGCAGTTTGGCAATTCCGTTGCTGACCTCGTTGATGGCGTGAGCAAACTCAATAAGATCAAATTTAGCAGTCGCGCCGAAGCCCAGGCAGAGAACTTTCAAAAAATGGCGATGGCCATGGCGAAGGACCTGCGCGTAATCTTGGTTAAGATCGCGGATCGCCTTCACAATATGCGCACGCTGGATGTACTTGCTCCAGACAAGCGCCGACGCATCGCCCGAGAAACGCTTGATATTTATGCCCCCATCGCCAATCGGATGGGAATGAATACCGTTCGGGTGGAATTTGAAGAATTGGGTTTCGCTGCGCTCTATCCGATGCGTGCACGCCGAATTTCAGCTGCTGTGAAAAGCGTTCGCGGCAACAGAAAAGAAATTCTTACTAAGATCGAGACTTCAATTGCCGCCTGCCTAGAACGCGAAGACCTCCCCGGGCGCTGCGCAGGACGCGAGAAACATCTCTACAGCATTTACGAGAAGATGCGCAGCCAACGCAAGTCCTTCTCAGAGATTATGGATGTATATGCGTTTCGTATCGTGGTTGATCGCGTGGATACTTGCTACCGAGTTCTCGGCGCCGTGCATAGCTTGTATAAACCTGTTCCCGGTCGCTTTAAAGACTACATCGCGATCCCGAAAGCAAACGGCTATCAATCTCTTCACACCACTTTATTCGGCATGCATGGTGTGCCTATCGAGATTCAGATACGCACCGAAGAGATGGAGGCGATGGCTAACAATGGCATCGCTGCACATTGGCTTTATAAGTCGAGCAACGATCTGCCAAGCAATCCACATGTTCGCGCCCGCGAGTGGGTGAATGGCTTACTAGATATGCAAAAGAACGCCGGCAACTCATTAGAGTTTATTGAAAATGTAAAGATCGACCTTTTCCCCGATGAAATTTATCTTTTTACACCGAAAGGTACAATTTTCGAATTACCGGCAGGCTCTACGGCGGTCGATTTTGCCTATGCGATTCATACCGATGTTGGCAACTCCTGTGTTGCCTGTCGAATTAGTCGCCGCCTCGCACCATTAAGTGAACCACTAGAGAGTGGCCAAACAGTTGAGATTATCACCGCGCCGGGTACACAGCCTAACCCGGCGTGGTTGAGTTTCGTTATTACAGGCAAAGCTCGCAGCAACATTCGTCACAGTCTGAAAAATCAGAAACACTCCGAGTCGGTTGCGCTCGGGCGACGGTTGCTGAATAAAACATTGGCAGGCTTCGGCGAACAGTTAGATAGCATCACACAAGAAAATATCGACGCCATATTACAACAAACTAAACTCAAATCCATGGATCACTTATTAGAAGAAATTGGGTTGGGTAATCGCATGTCTTATATGGTTGCACAGCGATTGACCTCACAGAATAATATCTCGGCTGACGAAGCACAAAAAGAATCAGACAAGCAGGGTTCGCTAGATATTCGTGGCTCTGAAGGTATGGTGATGAACTATGCTAAGTGCTGCCATCCCATACCGGGCGACCTGATCATCGGCCATATCAGTTCCGGCCGCGGCATGGTAATTCATACAGATGATTGTAATAACATCGCCGACATTCGAGACAACCCAGAGAAATGCGTGTCGGTACGCTGGGACCCTGACGTTCAGGGCGAGTTTTCTGTTGAGCTGCGCGTCGAGTTAGAAAACCAGCGCGGTATTATCGCAACACTAGCGACTACGATTACTGGCACTGAAGCTAATATCGAAAAAATTTCCACTATCGAGAGAGATGCTCGTTTCAGTATCGTGAATCTCTCACTCAATGTTCATAACCGAGTTCATTTGGCGCGTGTCATGAAGCGCGTCCGGCTCATCAAGGCTATTGCAAAAGTAACTCGAGTTAAAAGCCGTAAAGTACGCAAGACGATCAAGAATATCATTGGAAGCAACTAGAGATAAAACGGAGAGTTACGATGGCCGCACTAGAACAAGTTCATTCCGATATAGCGCCGGCAGCAATCGGGCCCTATTCACAAGCGATTAAAACTGGCTCTCTGGTTTTCTTGTCGGGACAGATTCCACTTGATCCCGAGAGCATGGAGATCATCTCCGATGATGTAGCCGAGCAGACCCATCAGGTTTTTAAGAACCTGATGGCAGTCGCAGAATCCGCTGGCGGCAGTTTGAGCAATGTCGCGAAACTAACGATCTATGTTACCGAACTTGGTGACTTTGCTTTGATAAATGAGATCATGGCTGGGTATTTCTCAAAACCCTATCCGGCACGCGCTACGATACAAGTCAGCGCCCTGCCCAAAGAATCTAGGGTTGAGATCGATGCAGTTCTGGCGCTGTAGATCTCGCTACAGAACCAGTTGTTAACTGGCTTGGCGTGTGCGTGGAACTGCTGTGTAAAAACACATATACTCTGCTGGTTTCTACCGGAGTGAGTTAGCTTGTTCCTATCTAAAACCTATCGATCCCTCGATAGAGAGGAGTCTGCTTTCTGCTAAACCGTACACTACAGACTGTGAATGCTGCCATCCAACAACTAGACAATATCCCCGTCACTCGCTTGAATGGTGTCGGAGCTGCGCTTGAGAAAAAGCTAAATGCTATTGGTATCCATAACCTGCAAGACCTGCTCTTCCATCTGCCTTTTCGCTATGAGGACAGGTCTCGAGTAGCCGCCATCGGCTCAATAAGTGCCGGCGAGACCATACAGATACAAGGTGAGATCGTAAGTACCGACATACAGTTCGGCCGTCGTCGAAGTCTTCGCTCTACAGTCAAAGATAGTAGTGGCTTCATCACACTTCGCTTTTTCCATTTTAGTAACGCGCAGAAGAGTTCCCTTGCTGTCGGCCGCCAGGTCCGCTGTTACGGTGAAGTGCGTCGCGGCAAGTCTGGGTTCGAGCTATTTCATCCCGAGTACCGAATCGTACGTGAGAACGAAGACATAGTCGTCGAAGACTGCCTTACCGCTATCTATCCAACGACCGAAGGGCTTGGGCAAACTCGACTCCGTAGCATCGCAAATCAGGCGCTCGCTTTATTACCCGCTAATGCTCATGATTCTGTTGTTGGTTCCGGCCTACAAGAACTATTGCCAGATGAATTAATTGAGAAATTCAATCTTCATTCTCTTGTCGGTGCAATAAGGCTGATTCATCGACCTCCGCTGGAGGCTCCGCTGAGCTGGTTAAGTGAAGGTAAAAGTCCGGGGCAGCAGCGACTGTCTTTTGAAGAATTACTCGCTCACCGCCTTTGCATGCGACGTTTTAAATCTGACACACAACAGCAGCCAGCCCCAAAGTTTGGTGATTCTCCCGCGTTAGTGACAGACTTCCTCAGAACACTTCCCTTTACTCTGACTAAAGGTCAACAGCGCGCCTATAAGGAGATAACCAACGATCTAACGCACGCCAGCCCCATGCTTAGGCTATTACAAGGTGACGTTGGATCGGGTAAGACTGTGGTTTCTGCTCTATCGGCACTCCACGCAATTGCCGAGGATTATCAGGTCGCAATAATGGCACCAACCGAATTATTAGCAGAGCAACATCTTGCGAATTTCTGCCATTGGTTCGAGCCGCTTGGAATTAATGTTGGCTGGCTAAGTGGAAAGACAAAAGGAAAAGCCCGCACTCTACAACTTGCATCCGTAGCAAATTCAGATTGCCAACTACTAGTAGGGACCCACGCACTTTTTCAAGACGAGGTAATCTACGGCAAGCTAGGGCTCATCATCATAGATGAACAACATCGCTTCGGAGTGCATCAACGACTTGCCTTACGTGAAAAAGCAAATCAACACGCATTGAGCCCACATCAGTTGGTCATGACCGCGACACCTATTCCTAGGACACTTGCTATGAGTGCCTATGCTGACCTTGATAACTCGATAATTGACGAACTTCCTCCAGGTCGAATTCCTGTGAACACTGCTATTATTTCCAACGATCGCCGCGATCAGGTTATCCATCGCATCGAAAGCGCCTGCAAAGTAAATAACCAAGCCTATTGGGTCTGCACTTTGATCGAGGAGAGCGATGTACTGCAATGTCAGGCGGCAGAAGTAACTGCCGAGCAGCTCACCATCCAGCTGCCGGACATAAAAATTGGGCTTATTCATGGACGCATGAAGCCACAAGAAAAAGTGGAAATCATGCAGCGTTTCAAGCAGGGGGACATACAGTTGCTAGTAGCGACTACCGTTATAGAAGTTGGCGTAGATGTGCCCAATGCCAGCCTGATGGTAATAGAGAATCCTGAGCGCCTTGGTCTAGCACAACTACATCAACTGCGCGGCCGTGTCGGAAGAGGTTCTACCCACAGCCACTGTATCCTGTTGTATCAGACACCTCTCTCGAAAGCTGGCAAGCAAAGACTATCGGTAATGCGCGAAAGTACCGATGGATTCTACATCGCTGAAAAAGACCTAGAATTACGCGGCCCCGGCCAAGTTTTAGGCACCCAACAGACCGGGTTGATGAGCTTTAAAGTAGCAGATATCAGTCGAGATGCCGACATCTTAGATCAGATAAAACATGCTTCAGAGATAGTTCTTGAAAAGTATCCTGAAATCATTAACCCATTAATTCAGCGTTGGCTAGGAGACAACGTCCACTACGCCAATGTCTAATCAGCTGACTTCTGTTTACTTTCATAAGACCCTTGAACTCTCCACCCCAAACTAATTTTTACTCTCACCCTAAAGTCTTCTATGCTAGCGGCTCTATACGCAGCAGCTAAGTATTAATTTCTCATGGAATATGTCAGAAATATTAGCGCTAAAATAATTTCACAGTTCCGGTCTCGATTTCCGGAACTCTGCATCAAACTGCCCGCGTTCGCGGAACTAACACGCGCCAATAAGCCTATCGGTATCTATCTACTACTTTGGCCGACGATCTCGGCGCTGTGGATCGCCGAAGAAGGTTTCCCCCGATTTTTATTGCTGTTTATCTTTGTCGTAGGTGCGACGCTGATGCGTTCAGCCGGATGCTGTGTAAATGATTTTGCCGATCATAAGATAGATGGAAAAGTAGTTAGAACCGAGCGACGGCCCCTAGTCTTGGGAACACTGACAAGAAAGGATGCTTTACTTTGTTTCGCACTACTATCTTTAATCAGTTTTGGTTTAGTCCTAATGACCAATGAAAAAACCATCGTTCTCTCCTTCGCCGCCGTTGCATTAGTAGCGATATATCCGTTCATGAAAAGGTTTACGAACTTACCTCAGCTGGTATTAGGGGTCGCCTTCTCGTGGGGAATATTAATGGCTTTCTCCGCAGCAACTGGAAATGTTCCACAAGCAGCCTATCTCTTATTCGTGGCAAATTGCTTGTGGACCGTAGCCTACGATACACAATATGCTATGGTAGATAGGGAGTTCGATATTAAAATAGGAGTCAAGTCTACCGCGATATTATTTGGCGATTCTGACAAGGTTATCATCGGTATTCTGCAGGTCATGTTTATTCTGGCGATGGTTTTCGCTGGCATTCAGTTCGAGCTAGGGACTAGCTACTTTCTTTCTCTCATAATAGCTAGTGGACTTTTTACCTACCAGCAATACCTCCTCAAGGATCGATTGCCGGGGCTCTGCTTCGAGTCGTTTCTGAACAACAATTGGGTGGGTGCAGTGATCTTTATCGGCGTGCTGCTAAGCTTCATCTAGCGCTATATGATGGACCAACTTCATATTTTCGATTGAAGTTAGCCCATCGCAACTTGCTGGGTCTTATACGAAAGCCTGTATGCCGGTTTGTGATCTGCCAAGAATTAGCGCGTGGATGTCCTGGGTTCCCTCATAGGTATTCACTACTTCCAGATTCTGACAATGGCGCATAACCGGAAAGTCATCCGAGATACCATTGCCGCCCAACATATCCCGCGCCTCTCGAGCCGCATCCAATGCCTTCAGACAAGAGTTGCGCTTTAAGAGGGAAATAAGTGGTGGCGCCAGCTTTCCCTCATCTCTTAAGCGGCAAGCTTGTAAGCATCCCTGTAAAGCTAGCGAGATATCGGTTTGCATGATAGCCAACTTCTTCTGAATCAGTTGATTCGCCGCAAGCGGCCTACCGAATTGTTTTCTATCCATCGTGTATTGCAGCGCCGTATGCCAGCAAGTTTCTGCCGCGCCTAAAGCTCCCCAGGCAATCCCGAGCCGAGCCGAGTTCAGACAGCTAAAGGGGCCTGCCAAACCCTTCGCATGGGGTAACTTGTTCTCCTCTGGCACAAATACTTCATCCATCACGATCTCGCCGGTTATCGACGCACGCAAAGCTAGTTTTCCTTCTATCTTGGGCGCGCTTAGCCCCTTCATTCCTTTATCGAGAATGTAACCGCAGATCGTACCGGTATCGTCTTTCGCCCAAACGATAAAAACATCAGCAATCGGTGAATTACTAATCCAGTTCTTCGCGCCAGTTAGGGAGTAGCCGCCAGCGACAGATTTGGCTCTCGTGATCATACCGCCCGGGTCAGAGCCGTGATCAGGCTCGGTTAGACCGAAACAGCCGATATATTCGCCGCTTGCTAATTTCGGCAGATATTTTTGTTTCTGCTCTTCGGTGCCAAATGTATTGATCGGGTGCATAACCAAACTAGATTGCACGCTCATCATTGATCGATAACCAGAATCCACAGCCTCAATCTCACGC
>Ga0308001_10001612_pt1 | contig 10073 bp, 8 predicted proteins | sample Neamet5_FD_203167 | JGI IMG/M metagenome (GOLD analysis project Ga0308001, IMG submission 203167) | Marine microbial communities from water near the shore, Antarctic Ocean - #5 | ecosystem: Environmental > Aquatic > Marine > Unclassified | place: Southern Ocean | collected 2014-06-04
CCTCCATGATGAGGAGTCGGAATAAATCCTGCGACAGAGCTGATACATACTAAAGTTCCACTTTTTTGTTTTTTCATAACTGGTATAAAAGGCATTAAGATATTAGTTACGCCTAGAAGATTTGTGTTTATTATGTTATTTATTTTCATACTATTTCCTGAAAATAAAGCATCATCCCCACCAATGCCCGCATTCGCAATCACATAATCAATTCCTTTTGCATCCAATTGGAATTGACTCGCCACTTTAATACATTCTTTATGATTTTGAACATCTAACTGATAAACAAAAATTTTAGCACCTAGATCTTCACATGTTTTTTTTACATAGTTTAAGGCTTCTATATTCCTTGAGCATAAGCCAACGATAAAACCTCTTTTAGAATATGCAAGAGCTAAAGCTTTGCCAATTCCTGAAGATGCACCAGAAATAAAAACTTTTTTCATAAGTTGAATTTTTGACCTTCTTTTGCAATATTAAATCTTTTTTTCTTAATGAGATTATAAGCAGCACTATTAATTTTAATTGCAGGGTTTGTATGATTTAAATGAATAAAATGAATTTTATTCCGATTTGGAGTATCCAAGTTGGAAAAAAGATCAAGGGACTCAGTGATGAAAGGGTGTGGGATTTTACTCATATCTCGATTTGGAATTTCATTATTTGAGAAAAAAGTACCATCAATTAATATAAAATCATTATTTAGAATAATTTTAATAATATCCCGTTCCCAGAGACTCCATTTATCTATATCGGGTATATAAACGAGTGATTTTTTTTCACCCATAATTTTAAATCCAACAGTTTCAGAAAATTCGTCTCGATGTGGTACTCTTATTGGTTCTATTATTAGATGATGGTTTAATTGAATTTCGCGGTCTTCAAACATTTCAATAAGTTTAATATTTTTTATATTTATCAGTTGGTTCCAAGGAGCATTATTTATTAAAAATTTTTTCATTTTGGGCATTGTGTATACTGGAATTTCAGATGCCCCCATTACTTCTCGACCCAAATTTAATAGGCCTGTATAATGACCAAAATGGGCATGAGTAAGAAATATTCCATTTATTTCTGTTTTATGTTTATATTTTAAAATTTGGTATTGCTCTGGAAAGTCTGGAGTTGCATCAACCATCCAGCTTTTGTGCGAAATAGGATCCACTATGGCAATACAAGAAACTTTTTTATTTTGATTTCCCCAAAGTGCTTTACAGCAGGATTTGTTACAACCGGATTGAGGAGAACCACCATCTTGAGAAATACCTAACACCACAACATAAGGGGTCTCAGCACTAATTAAAAAAGAAACAAATAAAGTTAATAGTAGATAAGATTTCATCTACAACTTTATTGTAATATCTTTTTTATTCATCCAAAAAAGAATTAACCAAAATCCAAATAGATGCACTAGTGAAAATAAGAGAGATCCATTGAAATTATTGGCAAAAGGAAAAAAGATTGTTTTATATAAGTAATGATAGGCACTGACTTCTTTACCATCGAGGTTCAGTTTGATTAACAGAATAGTTTTAGTCCATAAACCGGATAATAAAAAAAGGAAAATGGAGTTTTCACCAAATATTTTAAAAAATAAAAAGGGGCGTTTGAAACCTTTTATATCAATTAAATAAGTAAGAAAGGAGAGTGCTAATGTAGCAATACCACTAGTAAAAAGAACATAAGAGCTTGTCCAGAGTGGTTTGTTTATGGGGAAAATAAACCCCCATAAATATCCAATTATTACTAAAGAAAATCCAAAGATAGCCATCCTTTTAGCACAATCGTTATAATTCTTAGTCGTATGAAGCATGCCACCCATTAGATATCCAATTAAAACAGTAGCGATTGAAGGAATAGTACTAAATAGTCCTTCTGGATCAAAAGAAACTCCAAAACCTTGATATAAATGGCTTTCCCCTAAAATAGATAGATCAATAGTCCTAGCTAAATTAGTTGTAAGCCCATAAGGTGCATTGGAGCTTCCAAAAAATAATGCTCCCCAATAAAAAAATAAAATTGAAGTAATGATTTTGGTGATGATTTTAAAGTCATAACGAATAATTAAAAGAGAACTAATTCCATATGCAATTGCAATTCTTTGTAAAACGCCCATAACTCGAAAAGTTGACCAATCCCAGTTTTGTTTTATAAAGGGAAAAGCATTTAATAATACTCCGAGCATAAAAATTGATAAAGAACGCCAAAATATATGTTGGTGAAATTCTTTAGATGGATAGTAATGCCATTTTACAAATGCAAACCGCATAGATGCTCCAACCAAAAACAGAAAGAATGGAAAAACTAAATCGGTTAAGGTACACCCATGCCATTTCGCATGGAGTAATGGTGAATATACACTACCCCAGCTTCCAGGATTATTTACAATAATCATAAGTGATATCGTAAGACCTCTTAAAATATCAATAGAATAAATTCTTCTTGGAGCTGACATGGTTAGTCGAGTTTAGATAAGCTTTTATTCCAAACTAAGTAGGACCCAATCACTGCACAGCCAAAGCATAAAATAGAAGAACTGTAGTTTAAGAAAATTAAATTACCAATTCCAAAAGTAAATCCGTAGATCATTAAGGCTCCTGCTATCCATTGAATTACAAAACCTTCGCTTACTGGTTGCATAGTATGTTTAAAATCTTTTGTAATTGGTCCCCACCATCCACCTGGTTGTACTCTAGTATAGAATGTTTTTAGTGTTTCATTAGGTTCTGGATTTGTTATAAAAGTCATAATGACCCAACTGATAATAGATAATGGAACAATAATCAGTAGCTTATGGTGGATTTGCAATGATATTCCAAATAATATTGGTGCCTCTCCAAATAATGTATATTCATTCCCAGCATTAATTGTTTGGCTTGCAGCAATAATTTCGAGAGTTAAAGTTGTTATTATTGAGACCGATAATGCTGTTATTTCAGTCCAGGCATTGATTCGCCACCAAAACCACCTTAAGATTAAAACAAGACCAATACCAGCTCCCATTGAGAAAATAAATTCCCAGGCTTTAGAGATACTTTGCATTTTCAAAGATGTAAAGGCTGCGAGGATCATTAATATTACCGTGAAAATTTTCCCTACAAATACGTAATGAGATTCTGACTCATTTGGTTTGTAAAAACGTTTATATACATCATTAATTAAATATGACGCACCCCAATTTAGATGAGTATCTATTGTGGACATAAATGCTGCTAAAAAAGAAACTATTAAAATACCTTTCATTCCAGGTCCAAGTAGTTTATTCATTACTAACGGATAACCTGCTTTTGTACCAAGCTCAGGATCTGAAATAAAAGGGAATAGAACTATCGAGACAACTGAAACAATTATCCATGGCCAAACTCTCAGTGCATAATGAGCTAGATTGAACCAGAGTGTCGCCATGAGTGCATGCCGTTCATTTTTAGCTGATGACATCCTCTGAATAATATATCCACCTCCGTCCGTCCCATGATGAGACCACCACATTATTGTTAGAAAAATTAAAAATTTTGAAAAAGGAGACTCCCAAAAACTTAGATTTGTTATACTGTCATTTGGAATAGGAGGGATAAACTTTAAAGTGTTTTCATGAACTGCTTCGGTACCCATAAGGTTAGAAATTTGTTCTAAAAGTGATTCCATTCCGCCCACATGATTCAGAGCTATTATTGCGAGTGAGATAGAACCAAACATAGCAATAACAAATTGTACTAAATCAGTAATGACAACTCCCCAAAAACCTGAGAGGATAGCATAAACAAGTGCAATTATTACACAAAGCCAAACGGCTGTCCATCTATCCATATTAAGCATTACGGAGACAACAGAGGCCATTGCATTTATAACCCACCCCATAACGATAAAGTTATATAATATAGCAAAATAACTTGCTTTAAATGCTCTTAGGAATGCGGCAGGTTTTCCACTGTAGCGTATCTCAAGTAATTCATTATCTGTTAAAACCTCAGCTCTTCTCCATAATCTTGAAAAAAGAAAAATACCTAAAAGAGACCCGAGTAAACCATTCCACCAAAACCAATTTTCCCAAATCCCTGGCCCCCTTACGAATTCAGTTATCGCTAAAGGTGTATCAGCTGCAAAAGTTGTTGCGACCATTGATGTTCCTACAATCCACCATGGTAAAGATCTTCCTGATAAAAAATATTCTTCAGTATTTTTACCCGCTCTTTTAGAAAAATAGATACCAACGCCCAAAGAAAAAATTATGTATGAAATAATTATTGTCCAATCAATCCAATGTAAAGAAGTTGCTTCATTCATATATTGTTTTTATCTCCGTTGATGAAAAATAATGTGATAGTATTTCATTCGTATTCTTCCCCATTAAAGCCATTCCTAAAGCTCCAATTTGACATAGTCCAACACCATGGCCCCATCCAGCACCCCTGAATATAAAATTTGATGGAGGAAGGCTTTCAGTAAAGTTTGGTTCTATTATAAAAGCAGAACTAAACAAAAAATCAGGGTGTAAAACTCTACGAATTTCATATTCATTATCTATTAAAAATTCAATTTTTTTAGTACCTGAAAGCCCTAGTATTTTTAACTTAGTAATTCTTCCTGATACTCCTCTTATTAGGGGAATTAAATTCAAAATAGCTGTAAAAGACATACTTGATTTTTCATTAATAGTCTTAGTTATTTGATTTTGAGAAGAACTAAAACTCCATCTGAAGTATTCTTTCTTTTCGTCGACAACTCCTAAGAATTTTTTAATATTTATATTTTTAAACTGTTGATCGTTACAATATGACGGAGGCGGTGTTTTAATCCAATCAGTCACTGCTTTTTCATTATGCAAATCATAAAGGTCTTTATTTAAATAATCATAGATACCTTTTAAATATTCACGGGGTTGAGTGTTCCAAACATTATCATTGTTTTCAGAAAATCCGCCACAGGATTTAGAATATCTTGTATCACAAATTTGGTTATGATAGGTTAATACTTTTCCTCTTGTATTAAGAGATGCATTAATTGCCGACGAAGTTAATTGTCTAATGCCTTGATACCTTTGGCAGCAATCATCATTGCAGACATTCAGACCTAGGTATTTATGTTTTTTTTCAACTGCTGCAAGAAGCCAAGATCTAGCTGCAATTATTTGGGATTCTAGTAGTGAATCAGGACATTCTCCACTCATTTCGGATGTTGCAACACACATTAAATAAGATTCTAAACGTATATAGTTTACTAGAAAAAGAGCACGATCCTTTATCATTACCTTAAGGTCTCCTTCTACTCTGATAGCTATTTTTTTCTTCCAATGAAACCCTCTACCCGCAGGGACATTGGTTATTAAAAAATTATGTTGAGTCTCTTTTCTTTTTAATTTAAAAGAATCCAATTTTTTGTCATTAACAAATAGTTTATTATTTCTACAACCAATATCATAAATTGCTTCATCTTTAGAATCCGTTATAATCAGTTTTTTTTGTTTATCAGCAGGTAAGACTAATCCGACTGATATAATAGGTTCTGTGTTCTTTAAATTATTATCCATTTTTAAAAATAAGATAAACTATAGATAGCTCCAAGACTTGCCGTTCTTCTGTCATGGGAAAATTTAATAGGAACTTCAGTACAAGACTTAAACATCTCTTGAATCTGATTATTTTGATTCGATAAAAATAATCCTAATCTTTGTCCAATCACCACTAAATCTAAATTAGTTTTGTTCTTATTGAAAAATTCAACTCTATTTTTTATCAAAACCGATAGTGCTTCTACTGCACCCTCTAATATCTCGAAACAGTGTTCTGATTGAACAAGATCATTTAATGAGTTAATCCTCTCATTAAATTTATTATTATAGTTGACTATTAAACCCCGAGGAGACAATAATTGTTCAATTGAGATCTCATTATGGAATAATTCCCAAGATCGTTTCAAACCTTTTGTTCTATTGAAATTAATTAATTTACTCTTATTGATTATGCCATCAGCTATTCCTGTTCCTCCACCAATATATAAACCATTTTGAACATCTATCATGCTTCCAACAGAAGATTTCCATTCACCTAAAATACAACAATCAGAATCATTATAAATCTTTTTGAAATGATTTAATTCAATTCTTAATTTTGGTATTCTAGGGCCATTTGCCATAATTATTACACCATCGTTATTTTTAACTCCAGGGTAGCAAATACTTGATTTAATATGATTGAATTTATCAACCACTTTTTTTATTGTTTTTATAATTACTAAACCTTGGTCATTTTCACTTTTCAATAATTTAATATTATTTTTTTCAAATTCTTTTTTTTGATGAGAGATGGGAACTGGTTTGAAATTATTATTCCAATCTTGATCTTCAGAATATAAAACTTCATTACTCTTTCCATCTGGAACTACTAAACCAAGGTCTGGATCAAAATAGGCAAATTGAGAGAGTACTTTTGTAGCACCACAATCTAAACCTAAGATTAAGTCTTTAGACATTTAATTTGTATTTCATTTTAATTAAGTCAATCCTTTTTATGGACTCTCTAATTCTTTCAATAGAAACTTTCTTCTCTGAAATAAGTTCTGTTATCGCTTCAATTGATTTAGGAATATAATCTTGATCATATATTAAATTATTTCCTAAACAAAAAAGATCAATTCCAGCATTTAGCATCAATTCAAAAATTTCTTTTAAACTGTAATGATCTGAAATCGCACGCATGCTCGGGTCATCACAAATGATAATACCCTTAAATCCTAAATCTTTTCTTAGTATGCCTTGTATGATTTTTTTTGATAAAGAAGCCGGATATTCAGAATCTAATTTTTTATCAAGTGCATGGGATACCATTATACTATCTAAACTATTTGTTTTAATTAATTCATTAAAAGGGTGCAGATCTTTGACCGACCAGGTTTCCGAAATATCTGTATAACCTTCATGTGTATCTGTACTGGCTGAACCTAATCCAGGAAAGTGTTTTCCTGATGTCATAATACCTTTAGATTTATGAGCATCTATAAATAATTGAGTATGTTTGATCAATATATCAGTGTCATGTGAAAAAGCTCTATTTGTATCAGAGATGACGGTTCCTTTTCCATAATCTAAATCAATGACCGGAGCAAAATTTAAGTTAATACCCACTCCTGAAAGGTCTTTAACCATATTCTCAGAAAACTGTTTAGTCATTAGCTCATTATTTAATGATCCGATTTGATTCCAAGAAGGGGTTTCTAAAAATCCATATATTGACTTTAATCTATGGACTTCTCCACCTTCTTGATCCACTGAAATGAGTAGTGACTTTTCAGTCTGCGATTGTAGGTCTTCTACAAGTTGTTTAAGTTGGCTAGGTGAGGTTATATTTCTTGATCCAGGTCCTCTAAGTTCAAGGTCTTCATCATATAAAATGACCCCAGCAAGGTTATAATTTTTTATAAATTTGACAATGTCAGACTTATCATTAATTGAAGTTCCACGAAAACCCGCTATAATAAGTTGACCAATTTCTTTCTTAATAGATTTTGACATGTATGAAAGATAAATTGAATAAGTTAAATCACGAATGAAAAGATCTTTTTTTAAAATTAAAAATTTAATGATATTTATTGTTCTAATTCTCATATTAGAAAATTGTACGGTTTTATCGCAATTTAATCATAACAAAATAAAATCGGATATTGTTTTAACAGGTTTAGATGTATTATCAAAAACCAACTTTAAAATTCTAACAGGAAAACGTGTAGGGTTAATTACAAATCAAACGGGATTAGATAAAAATTTGAGGCAAAACATTGATTTATTTAAAAAATCTAATAATGTTGAACTAAATGCTGTCTTTAGCCCCGAACATGGTTTTAAAGGGACTGAACTAGCTGGGAAGAAAATTTTAAAACCTGAGCATAAATACGAAGATTTAGTTTTTCATTCATTATATGGTGAAACTAAAGTACCATCATCTGAAATGTTAAAGGATCTAGATATTTTAGTTTTTGATATTCAAGATATTGGAATTCGTTCTTATACGTATATCTCAACTATGGGATTAGCAATGAAAGCTGCTGCAAATCATAATATAGAATTTATAGTTTTAGATAGACCAAATCCAATTGGAGGGCTACGTGTAGAAGGGAACAAATTAGATATAGACTATACGTCTTTTATTGGGATGTTTCCAATCCCATATGTATATGGTTTGACATCTGGAGAGTTAGCAAACTTCATAAATGAGGAAGTTTTTTTAGCTAAGGATAGGTGCAAGCTAAAAGTTGTAAATATGATTAATTGGTCTCGCGACAAGTTATTTGAAGATACCTATTTAAATTGGGTACCAACGTCACCGCATGTACCAACTATGGAAACACCTTATTATATGGTCTCAACCGGAATTCTAGGTGAACTAGGTGTCTTTTCAATTGGTGTTGGTTATACCATTCCATTTCAAGTAATTGCCGCACCATGGATTGATTCAAAATTAATTTCTGATGAGATGAATAAGCTCAATTTAGAAGGGGTAAATTTTAGACCAATTAATTATACTCCCTATTATTCTATTTATAGTGGTATTCCAGTCAGTGGTGTTCAGATTCACTTTACAAATCTTAAGACAGTAAATTTGTATTCGTTACAATTCTATTTTTTAGAAGTACATAATAAATTTTATCCTGAAAAGAATCCATTTCTTTTAGCTGAGGAAAAAGGAATATCAATGTATGATAAAGCCATAGGAACTAGTTTAATTAGAAAAGTTTTTATGAATCAGAATACTTACGAATCCGTCGAGAAAATTATAAAAAAGGATGTCGACTCTTTTCGTCTAATCTCAAAAGAGTTTTATTTGTATGAATAAAGCTAGCTTCTTATTTTTTTTATTTTATTTATCTTGCCATGGCTTATCAGAAAAATACACTTGGGTAGATACTCTTCCTAATCCGTGGACTCTTTCTGAGAAAGAATTCGAAAAGTTTTTGCCACAATTTCAGTTACGTTTTCCTAATTATCTAAATAGAATAAAAGCTCTAAATATTTGGAGACTTGATACACCCTATGGATTATATTGCTTAGGAGAGGAGGTCGGAGAAGATAAAGATCCAATTATACGCAATGATTCATCTGATTGTACAGTACATGTTTTAACTACCATGGCATTTGCGGAGAGTTCTAATTACAAAGAGGCAAAACAAGCCATGCAAAAAATACACTATAAAAAAGATGAGGTAGGTTTAAATACACCAAATTATAAATCTCGTTGGCATTTCACTTTAGACAGATTGTTAAACAATCCAAAAACAATTGATATTACTTCATCATTAGTGAAAACGGATAGTCTTGAAACAGTAATTATCGAATTAAATAGAAAAGAAAATGGAGAGGAATTTTTGAAGTTGAATTGGACTTTAAAGGAAAAATTAAATTTTATACCAATTGAAAAACTAAATAAGAATATTTTAAATAAATTACCCGAAGCTTGTGGTGTTGCTTTTATTAAAAAAAATTATTTTAAGCTAGGCATTGCAGTCGCTCATGAAGGGTTTATTGTTGATAATTCAATTCTTTTTCATGCTTCCTCAGACTCTGGTAAAACAGTAAAAGTTGATCTGATGAATTATATTCAGGTTGATAATAAATATCGTTTTGATGGTGTTATGTTCTTTTCAATAAATAATACTTAAAAAGTAGTTACTCTTCTTGCGTACATAAAAGACTCAGCTCTATAATTATTATAGATATTTGATTTAGGATCAAGAGAGTTGATTGCAACTTTACCTCCTTGATGTATGAAGTCCATTCCACCCAGACTAATACCAACATGTGTTATCTTTATTCCATCTCCAAAGAAAAATAAATCACCGGGAATAGAGCTCTCAACATTAGTTTCGTTACCTAATAAAGCTTGTTGGCGAGCATCTCTAGGTAATTGAATCCCTTCTGATCTAAAGATGGTTTGGGTGAATCCGGAACAATCACTTCCTTTTGAAGAGTTTCCGCCCCAAAGATAGGGTGTACCAATTAAACTCTTGGCTCTTTCAGCGATCTTTTTATTAAGATTTTCATCTTTAGTAACGTGATTATCTAAAATTATATCTTTTGTTGATAT
>Ga0308001_10001620_pt1 | contig 10043 bp, 10 predicted proteins | sample Neamet5_FD_203167 | JGI IMG/M metagenome (GOLD analysis project Ga0308001, IMG submission 203167) | Marine microbial communities from water near the shore, Antarctic Ocean - #5 | ecosystem: Environmental > Aquatic > Marine > Unclassified | place: Southern Ocean | collected 2014-06-04
CTCATTAAATACTTCCAGAAATTCCTCAATATACCAATCTCTATCCGGCAATAATCTTAACTTTCCTTCAATTGAATTCGAACCAATAGCATTTATATTCTGAAATAATGAGCTTCTTAACAATAAGCTTAATTCTTTTGATGATAATGCAGATTGATACCATCTTATTAAAAGCATACAAACGAATATAACGGGAAAAGTACTTAGATTATCACCAGTAGAATCATCAATGCATGTCGACCCATCATCATTATATTGCCAGCCAGGTGATAACCCCTCCATAATTAAGTAACGAATCTCTTTAATTCTATGAACATCATTTACTAAAACAGCTATTTTCGATTTAGGTTCTTTTTTTAAAATCGACTTTACCCAGGCACCGACCGATCTGTATTCAGCTTCAAGATCTTTATAAGTTTTGTATGTCACATTGCATGCTGAGGACTGATAGGCCATATACTCAACATTAAGCTCACTACTCAAAGAAGCGGTCAGTTGATCTAGGATTGGCGGAGCATCATAAAAACCAACGAATGTTATTCCTTGGTAATCTTCTTTTTCAAGCCATTTGCCAGAGCTAGACTGAAGTAAATGATCGGTTAGCATTGACGGGTCCAGCCAATTATTCAGCGTTATTTTCTTTAGATACAGCTGCAGTACTTTTGAAAATAATCTCGCCTCTTCTGTATTGTCAGATTCACTTATCTCGTCGTATGGAATGCAATAATCACATATTTTCTTAAATGCATCCTGAGCTTCAACCGCCAAGCGATTAACACTGATGAGAGGGTCATCAAAAGCTTCTTGAAAGCATTGTTCCCATAATATATGAGAAGTATTTCGATCCAGAACTAAGGAGTTATTAATACTGGTGTTATTTAAATATCTATACTTTACCCAGTCACGCCAAAAAAATATTTTTGGAGATGCCCAAGCCCTATTTTGTAATCTTAATTGATTTTTATCATACTCTTTCAAAAGATCTCGCGCCAAATAAGAAGAGGCAGTTAAAATAACCTCTTTATTATTTATTTTTGCCTGCAACCAAGAGTAAACAGATGCATTTTCTTTCATATTATATTTTTATCTCGAAGCTTATCTATATCACTAGCAGAAAGATCTAAAATCTCGCGTAAAATTTCATCCGTATGTTCACCCAGTAATGGCGGCGCTTTGTCATAATGAATATCATAGTTGGAAAATGACACAGGGTTAGCTACCGTAGGTATCTTATCTCCAGCAGAGGTGATTATATGCTTTAAAATATCTCGCTCTTTTGTGTAACTATCTTCAAATACTTCATGAATATTATTAATTGGGCCGCATGGAATGCCCTTCGTTTTAAGTAAATATAGCCAATATTGTGTATTTTCTTTATGAAAGATATCTTGAAGTCGATTAACTATTTCATCCTTATTTTCAATTCTTTGAGAGTTTTTCTTAAATCTTTTTATAGATAATTCATCAGTTTCACCTAAGCATTTCATTAGCTGATTAAATTGATTGTCATTACCAACGGCTAGCATTATATCTCCATCACTCGTTGAAAATGTTTGATATGGGACAATATTTGGGTGGCCACTGCCCTCTCTTTTAGGAACTCGCCCCCCAACTAAGTAATTCATACTTTGATTTGCTAGCCAAGCAACTTGACTATCAAATAAGGGGATATTGATACGTTGCCCTCTTTTATCTTGCTCCCTTCGATAAAGTGATGCCAATACAGCTGAAACAGCATACATCCCAGCCATAATATCAGCTATCGCAACGCCCGTTTTTTGTGGCTTGCCTCCAATCTCGCCCGTGATACTCATGAGGCCCCCAGAAGCCTGAATCATAGCATCATAACCAGATTCATTGGATTTACTCGATGTTTCAGAAAAAGCAGTAATTGAGCAATATATTAAGTTAGTATTTATTTTTTTTAGTTGCTCTTCACCCAAGCCATATTTATCTAGTGTTCCTGGTCGGTAGTTCTCAATCAAAATATCACACGATTTAACCAGCTCTTTTATTATTGAGGCGCCTTCTTTTGTTGAGAAATCACAGGTTATTGAACGCTTATTTCTATTTGCAGCTAAAAAATAAGCCGCATCCGATCGATTGACCCGTTTATCACCACTAAGCCATGGAGGGCCCCATTGACGTGTGTCGTCCCCAACGTTTGGCTTCTCTATTTTAATTACTTCGGCACCATAATCAGCCAATAATTGCGTTGCCCATGGTCCTGCCAATACTCGACTCATATCCAATACTCGAATACCTTCAAGTAAAGGTTCAGTGCCCACTAGTCACAAACCTATCATTATTAGTTACCCGCTCATCCCATATTACTTCTATAAATAAATAAATAAATAGGTTCGATAGTGATATTAGTACATTATTATTGAGCATAGTTAAACTAGTACCAGCTAAAAAAAATTAACAAAAAAAGCGTTATATACTTGTACCAAAGTATACTCTCATAGACAATACGATTCTAAAAAATATATAAGGAAAGACAGGTGGGAAAAATAATTGTTGGGCTAAAACGTGTCATTGATTACAACGTGCGTGTTAGGGTTCGTCCAGATGGAAGCGGCGTTGAAACTGATGGCGTCAAAATGAGCATTAATCCATTTGACGAAATTGCGCTTGAAGAGGCGCTAAGAATTAAAGAGCAAGGAAATGCTGATGAGATTATCGTCCTATCAATAGGTGCAAGCGAATCCCAGCAACAATTACGTACCGGTCTAGCAATGGGTGCTGATAGAGCTATTCTAGTAGAAACTAGCAAAGATCTTGACCCTCTGAGTATCACCAAGGTCTTTCAAAAAATTATTGATCAAGAAAAACCTAATCTCGTTATTTTAGGTAAGCAAGCAATTGATAATGATAACAACCAAACAGGTCAAATGTTAGCCGCACTCCTTGAATGGCCACAAGCCACTTTTGCATCAAAGGTCACACTTTCCGATGGCAAAGCTCAAGTAACCAGAGAAGTGGATGCTGGGTTAGAAACAATTGAAGTAACACTGCCGGCAATTATCACAGCAGATCTTAGGCTTAATGAGCCAAGATATGTAAAATTACCTGACATTATGAAGGCAAAGAAAAAACCTTTAGAAATAAAAGCATTTGAAGAATTTAGTATTACCCCAAAAGATACAATCAATATCCTCAATACAGAGCCTCCAGAAGAAAGACAAAAAGGCATAATGGTTGATAATGTTGATGCACTTTTAGAAGAACTCGAAAAAAAAGGCCTAGTTTAATGAATAAAATTCTCATCATCGCTGAGCACAATGGCTTGGAAATTAATGGCAGTACAAATAAATGCGTTACTTGTGCAAATGTCATACCAGAGAGTGAAATTGATGTGGTTATATTTTCTAAGGACGGTGCCACTTTAGCTTCACAAGCAGCAACAATAGATGGGATAAAGAAAGTCATAGTAATCAACGGTGATTTTAATGAGCATAATTTAGCTGCAATATTAGCCCCTCAGATACAATCATTAGCTGAGAATTATTCACATATTTTCGGGCCCTCAACAACTTTTGGCAAAGATCTAATGCCAAGAATAGCCGCGTTAATGGATACCAATCAAATTAGCGATATTATGGAAGTCTTGAATTCTCGTTCATTCAAGCGCCCTACTTATGCTGGTAATGCCATTTTGACGATAGAGGTTGCAGAATCAGAGAAAATTATTGCAACTATAAGAACTGCATCATTTGCAGCAGCCGAAAATAACAATAATGCTGATATTAATAATATGGTTCTTGACACTGAGCTGCCCGATCATACAAAATTTCTATCCATACAATCTGGTAAATCGGATCGACCGGATCTACAAACTGCTAAAAAAGTAGTTTCGGGAGGTAGGGCCTTGGCCAGTGAAGAAAGCTTTAAAATAATTTATGATTTAGCTGATTCTCTTGGAGCTGGTGCCGGTGCATCACGAGCCGCCGTTGACGCTGGCTATGCCCCCAATGAAATGCAAGTCGGACAAACAGGGAAAATTATTGCGCCTGATTTGTATATTGCTATTGGTATTTCTGGTGCAATTCAACACCTAACCGGGATTAAGGATGCAGGTACTATTGTTGCCATCAATAAGGACGAAGATGCCCCTATTTTTGAAGTAGCGGATATCGGTCTTGTTGGCGATCTATTTAAAGTAATACCTGAGCTAAAAGCTGCACTCGAAAAATAATATTACAATTTTGTCAGCACTGAATCAGCTTTACTGACTTCGATTTTCCCTGGTTCTTCGATCATAAGCTCAGTAACAATGCTATTTTCTGCTATTAAGGCAAATCTTTTACTGCGTATACCCATTCCATAATTGCTATTGTCATTATCCAGTCCCAGTGACCTTGCATAGTCACCATTACCATCAGCTAACATCATCACTTTATCTTCAACGCCTCGATCAACACCCCAAGCATGCATTACGAAAGGGTCATTAACTGACATACAAGCAATTGTATCCACATCTTTGGCGTATATTTCCTCAGCAGATTCTATGTAACTAGGCAAATGACTAATTGAGCACCCAGGAGTAAATGCTCCAGGTACTGCAAAAAGGACAACTTTTTTTCCATTAAATAATTCGTCTATTGTCACAGGAGCAGGTCCTTCATCGGTCATTATTGTAAACGCACCTTTTGGTAATTCATCACCAACTTTAATCGTCATCATGTTCCCTTTTTTTAATTATTTTATAGATCAATATAAACTAAGATTAACACTCATTCTCTGCGATACGAACAATCAATCCATCAAGTTCTTGCGTAACCTCAATCTGACAAGTTAGCCGGCTATTATCGCGCCTCTCAAAAGCTGCATCCAACATACTGTCTTCCATGTCATCTGGGGCAATTAATTTCGCCATCCACTCAGGATCAATATAAGCATGGCACGTAGCACATGCACATGCCCCACCACATTCTGCAGGTAGTCCATCAATATCGTTGTTTACAGCACCTTCCATAACGGTATAACCAAGCTCTACGTCTACTTGGTGATTATCTCCATTTGTGGTGATGTAATTTATTTTAGGCATTCAACTATCAACTAATTGGGGAATGTTTTATCTAAGGTTATGCAAATTTAAGGCCCCTTTATAAAAGGAGCTTTCCTAAATTTATATTCTTGCTGCTCGAGCTTGATCTCGTCTTTTAGCTAGATCGTCGGCTTGTTTCTTTGCTGCAGTCTCAGCAAGTTCTATTTGTTTATTTCTAGCAATATCACTTTCTATTACCGCTATCCATTGACCTGAGATACGTTTTGACCGTTTTGTTTTACTTGCTGCGTTAAAAGCTTTAATGGCATCTTGATATTCCTTCTCATTATAAAGACACATGCCAAGCGATATTTGAGCATTATCAGGACTCTTAATCTTACCTTTTTTAATACCAGCTCTTACTGCTTTTGAACAGTCATCATACATTCCCAAATTAAGATAAGCATTACCTAACCTTAAATCTAACTCACCTTCATCAGATAATTTAGCTGCCATTTTTAATGCAGGGATTGCCATTTCATCTTCTGATGCAAGCGTAAAAGCTTGTGACATTAATCTATAATTCTTTGCATTACCCTCTACGCGACCATTTTTTATTTCTTTATTAAGTAGAAGCGCGCCTTTAAAGGGCACCTCTGCCTGCATGAATAATTGGGCCATTGTAATTAATTCGGCAGGTTTTTCTAATAATCCTTGTGTATAGGCTGCATCATAAGCATAAATAAGGTTCTCATCTTCGCCTAACTCGGTATATGCACCCGCTAATGAGAACCAGTATCTTTTCTTCGGCCAATGCAAAAGCAAAGTCTTTTGTATATCTCTAACTTTATTAAAATCTTCCTCTTGGAAATAGGCAAAATTAAGTAACACATACCAATCTTCCTTGGCTAGGGGTTCTTTAGCTGCTAGTTTTCTTGCTTCTGCTAATTTAGTTGTCGCAGCAATAATCTCTATTTCTTCTCTCGCTTTATTAAGTGCTGCCTCAGCAGTAATTATAGCCGCTGCTCTTCGGGCTTTTTTCCTGCGAACATCCACAACAAGAGCTGTCTCTATCGGTTTAATCATGTCTTTATATCGCTCTATCTGATAGAGATTCTGCGCATAAAGAATATAAGCATCTGGCGTTGGATTAACTTCTAATTCAAAATAATCTTCTATAAGAGAAATTGCTTTAGTGTAATTTTCTTCCATCGTGTTTAGTTGAGCCAATGTATAAGTTGTTGTTTTTTTTATTTGCTCCTCAATGGTTGGTATACGCAGCATCTCTTGGTATGCGGCCATTGCTCTGGTGATATCTTCCATATTATAATAAACAAAACCTAGGTAATTCATTACATTTTGTCGCTCATAATCTGTAATCTTAGTGCTTGCACGGAGGGCATTGAGTATTTTCAAAGCACCATCATTATCCTCGAGTTCCATTAATTCTTGAGCCTTAGTTATCTTCGCATAAACACCCTTACTTACCGCCTGTGCCTTTTTCGTTTTTGTTTTGTTACGACGATCACGTTCAGTCTCACCAGATTTCACTCGATCAGCTTCAGTTTGAGCGCTACTTGGTGTTGTCTGAGAAAATACAGACCCCATTAATAAAATAGATGCAAAGGCAATTGCTATTAATTTGCTCATTATATTTTGTTTTATCAACATTATTAAACCTTCCGTTCTTATTATATGTACTTAATAGTATTCAAAATTAATCTTCAATCTTAAATGTTATTCTTGTTTTAACACCAGATACCGATACAGGAACACCATCTACCACACGTGGTTTATACTTAAATTTTAAGACCGCTCTTTGTGATGAGCGATCAAATAATGAGCTCGTACAAAATTCTGCAAGTGGATCAAGCGTAGTGCCTGCAGGTGTTACAGTAAAACTCATATCACAATAGCCTTCTAAGTTTCGAGATAAGGCTCTTGCGGGATAAATTGGTGCCACTCTTACAATCGGCAGATAATCACCCTCAGCAATATTCATTCCGCCTGGGCCACCAATATTCAAATCATTTCCCATTGTAGGGGGTGGAATATTTATTGTCGGGGCATTAGGGTCCACACTATCCATATCTTGTGGCGGCATTTCTTGGGGTATTTCTGGAGGTTTGGGCGGTTTCTCTGGGGTTAAATCTTCAGTATTAAGATTTTCATTCCGTTTGATCCTCACAAATTCCAATAAATGCCGAGCTCGTGGCTCAGTCAATGCGCTCTTACCTGAAGCAATCAGTAAATGCATAACAAATAAAAGGCTGATGGTAATAGCTGATCCAACTATTATCGAAATCGCATATCTTACATACATTGATGCTACCTCTTATTATTAGTTATTTGCAGCGATTGAGACGTTATAAACTCCAGCCTGTCTCGCAGCATCCATCACCACAACCAATAATTCATTGGTTGATTTCTTATCAGCTTGAATAACGACAGATCCTTTAGGGTTCTCTGCATGCATTCTTTCAATATTCGCCCTTACTGCCCTTGGATCTATTATCCGTCTATCTATCCAAATTTCATCATTTGGGCTGATTGCAATCAATATATTAGCGTCTTCAACCCGCTCTGAAGTTGGTGCATCAGGCCTGTTGACGTCTATCCCTGCTTCTTTAATAAAGGAGGCTGTTACGATAAAGAAGATAAGCATAATGAATACCACATCTAACATTGGGGTAAGATTAATCTCATTTTCTTCTTCTTCCATTCCTAAATTTCCGGTGTTTTTACGCATATTCTTTTACCTTTAATGATCCATTGTAAGAGAGTCTTCTAAAAACTCCACTTCCCTTGCGGCACGTCTAGTTAAGAGGGTTACCAAAAGAACGCCTGATAACGCTCCTACCATTCCAGCCATAGTTGGCACGGTTGCTTGTGAAACACCTGCTGCCATAGCTCTAACATTACCAGAGCCTGATACCGCCATTACCTCAAATACCTTAATCATCCCTGTCACGGTCCCTAGAAGACCTAGAAGCGGACACAGTGCTACCAATGTTTGTATCATTGGAATAGAGCCATTGGTTGCCATTTCAAATCGAGAAATCATACCTTCTCTAATTTGCTGCGCATGCCAGGAGCGACGCTCACCCCTAGCCTCCCAGTTATTTTTTATATCAGCCGCTAGTTCTGCCATGGTTGAGCGAAAGTACATCAGGCGCTCAAGGATTAGGACCCACATTAGAAATATCGTTACTGCTATCCACCTAAGGACATTACCACCGAGATATAAAAAATCGATAATCGCATCCCATGAGTCATATAACCAATACATAACTACTCCTAGCCTTATTAATGTTTGCTTTCTTGATGATTAGCAACAATACCAGCGCTCTGAGATTGTAAGATATTAACAATCTTACGGCTCTGACCACTAACTAAGGTATGTAGCAACACCATCGGTATAGCAACGACCAATCCTAATACAGTTGTCATAAGGGCTTGTGATATACCTCCAGCCATTAATTTTGGATCTCCAGCACCATAAAGTGTAATCACTTGGAAGGTCTTTATCATCCCTGTCACTGTTCCAAGCAGACCCATCAATGGCGCTACTGCAGCGATCACTTTGATAAATAACAATCCTTTTGTAAGATCCGGCATTTCTTTTAGTGCGGCTTCATGAAGCTTGAGCTCAACCGTCTCTACATCAGCACCTTTAGCCTCATCATAAGCTGACAAGACTCGACCTAACGGGTTATCCATTGATGCGCTTTCTCTTGTTAACTGAGCAGTGACATTTCGGCTATCCTTAGTTAGACCTATCCAGCGCCATATAGCAATCAATAATCCAACAATACCTAATGCAATAATACAATAACCAACAATACCACCTTGGTTAACGCGCTCTGTAAGCGTCGGTGACTCAACCAATAAAGCCAGAATACCACCGCGAGTAACATCCAAGCCAATGCCAATATAACCGTCTGTTGCTTCCATCATATCTTCTGCGGAATTGGTATATTGAGACTGGTCAGGCTGTCTTTGCAGTTCAGTTACATTGCCAGTTGTGCTGTCATATTGCAGGTACCCATCTTCAAAAACTAGATTAAATACACCTACTCTAACGACATCAGAAGTTACTCTCTCGCCATCAGCAGTTGCATACTGAGTAGTGAATCTTGAGATCTTACCTTGTTCGGTAATTTCTCTTTGTAGCTCATACCATAACCCTTCAATATCTTGAATAGATGCAAGACTATTTGCGCTTGCCATTTTATTGCCAAGCTCTACCAAAAATGCCTCACGGTTGGGATATTGTATATTTGTCAATGACCCATTAAAACGTGTTTGAGCATCACCAGAGACAGTCTGCAAAACACCAAACAACTCTTTAAGAGCGCCTAGTCGTTTATCTAATGCAGCTCGCGCATCAACAATCAGTTGTTGATTTTTTGCAAATGTTGATTCTAATGATTCACTTCTATTTTCTTCACGAGTTCTTTCTGATCTAGAATTATTTAATAATTTCTGCTGATCATTTCGTGATGCTTGAAAACGTGCTTCTCTTTTTTGAGCCTCGACTGAATCACGTGCTTGACCTTGTTCTATCTGCTTAAGCAGATCTCCCATAGACGAAGCATCTTCTTGAGCATTGGCTAGACCTATTGATCCCATTAATACCAATGTAAATGTTATAAATTTATTCATCTTAAGATGCCTCCTTTGCTGCTTGAACCGGGATTAGCATAAGTTCAGGAGCTATTAGCTGCCTTGCCATTCTTAAGCCTTTTCGTATTTCTGCGCGATGCTCATCATCGACCACCCAGTCATTTTGATTTACATCCCACATACCAGTTATAGAAGAATCATCCGATTGGAAATAAAGACCAATCCTGCCAACTCTCAACATATTATAATCACGTACGCCGTAATCACTTCCAAGATCTAGTGATTGTTTGTAATATTCTGCCGATGAACCAAAATCTAATTCAATTTGATAGGCTTCCATAACTTTTCGAAATTTTTCAGCAACACTGACATCAGATCTTGACATCAATGATTTCAAATTATCTACACGCTTAGATCTCTCTTCCAA
>Ga0308001_10001641_pt1 | contig 9995 bp, 7 predicted proteins | sample Neamet5_FD_203167 | JGI IMG/M metagenome (GOLD analysis project Ga0308001, IMG submission 203167) | Marine microbial communities from water near the shore, Antarctic Ocean - #5 | ecosystem: Environmental > Aquatic > Marine > Unclassified | place: Southern Ocean | collected 2014-06-04
AGACGTGGGAAGTGGGTTTATCGGTTTCATGCTGGGTGTTATCGCAATAATCTCGGTTCAGCAACAAGCAATGACGGTTTGGACGTGGCTGATACTCCTCGGTGTTTTTGTGGTGGACGCAACACTCACATTGCTCAGACGTTTTGCTGCAGGAGAAAAGTGGTATCAAGGGCATGCGTGCCATGCCTACCAAAAAGCAGCAAAACGCCTTAATAGTCATCAGAAAGTGACGATAACTATCATGTCGATCAATATTTTATGGCTAGCACCATTAGCGTGGCTGTCTATTTTATACCCTAAATTGGGGATAGTATTTACAGCGGCAGCCATAGTACCTTTAATCTTAATTGCTATTAGCCTAGAGGCAGGAAAAGAGGCTAAGGCAAGTCCTAATAGTGAGTGTGTGGTTGAATAGCTGAGAATTTAAAAGTTAGCAGTATTAAACAGCAATAATGGCTAGGTCAAAAGTGATGAAGATAATCCGGCGGGGAAAGCCAATAGCCGACTGCTGGTAATTAAATAAGAGGTAACTTATGCACGTTCATACGATTCCACTGTCGCGTACTGTCAAGCAAGTGCTGATGATGATGGCAGATAGCGTCATGCTGGTTACAGCACTTATTCTTTCTTTCGCACTTTTGGGCAAGCAATTGTCTGGCCATGAGCAAAGCTTCTACCTCTATATATCAATAGCCTTTATTCTAAGTATCTTAGTCTTTTTCCGGATAGGTCTTTATCGAGTGCTAGTCCTTTATATGGGATTACAGTCGGGATTTGTAGTCCTTAAAGGAGTCGCCATAGCCAGCTGTTTTCTATCAGCCGCTTATTTCTTTTCTAGCACTCCGGCGTCTTCAGATTATTCCGTGTTGCCTATCTTTTGGATGATTTCTTTGTTGTTTATCGGAGGCAGTCGTTTTGTGGCCAAGGTTTTCTTGCAAAACGTCATTCAGAATTTCAGGCCAAAAGAGCCTGTCATCATTTATGGCGCAGGTTCCTCAGGCATGCAATTAGTTGTAGCTTTGCAAAACGGTGATCAGTATCTGCCTATTGCTTTCGTCGATGATAGCCCGCGCATGCTGGGCAGCACTGTCCATGGGATACGGGTTTATAGCCCAAACTCCTTATATGAGCTCATTGAGAGTTATTCAGTGCGGCAAATTCTGATGGCAATACCGTCGGCTACGCATCCCGAGAGAAAAGAAATACTTAATCGCTTAGAGCATCTTCCCGTGCACGTTAAAACCGTTCCAGACCTGTTTGACATGGTGGCTGGTAAGGTTGGTGTGGATGAGATTCGAGATATTGATATAGAAGATCTGTTGGGTAGGGACATTGTGCCTCCTAACCCTGAACTTCTTGGCGCCTGTATTACCGGGCGATCTGTAATGGTGACAGGTGCCGGCGGGTCAATTGGCTCCGAGCTATGTCGACAAATTGTCAGTATAAACCCAGCCCGATTAGTGCTTCTCGATACTTTTGAATATGGTTTGTACGAAGTTGAAAATGAGCTGCGCGAAAACTTAAACTCATTAGAGGGTGGCGATTCTATAGAAATTATTGCTTTGCTAGGGTCCGTTTGTAACAGAACTCTTATGGAAAGTGCGTTAAGGGGTTTTGAGGTTGATACGGTTTATCATGTGGCGGCATACAAGCAGGTGCCCATGGTTGAGAAAAATATAGTCGAGGGAGCTCAAAATAATATTTTCGGTACTCTTATTGCAGCCCAGTCAGCGGAAAAAGAAAAGGTTAAAAACTTTGTTTTAATTTCTACAGACAAGGCTGTAAGGCCGACTAATTTTATGGGAGCTACCAAGAGATTTGCTGAGCAGGTTTTGCAGGCTATGGCCCAGCGCAACAGCAAAACTATATTCAGTATGGTGCGCTTCGGTAACGTGCTGGGCTCGTCTGGCTCTGTAGTGCCTCTATTTAGGCGACAGATTAGCGCTGGAGGCCCTGTTACTGTTACTCATCCAGAAGTTACTCGTTACTTCATGACGGTTCAAGAGGCTGCACAGTTAGTGATTCAGGCAGGCTCTATGGCGAGCGGTGGAGATGTATTTGTTTTGGATATGCATGAGCCTATTCGTATTGTAGATCTGGCTAAGAAAATGGTTCACCTAATGGGCTATGAGGTTAAGGACGAAAATTCTTTTCGCGGTGATATCGCGATCGAATATACTGGATTAAGACCCGGAGAAAAGCTTTATGAAGAGTTGCTTATCGGTGAGTCGGTAACAGGGACTGAACACCCGAAGATAATGCGTGCGGAAGAAGAAACCCTGACTTGGGGTTCGTTAGAAATTTTAATTACTAAGCTAGAGCAGGCTTGTAAGAAGCTTGATTTAGAGGAGATTAGAGGTCTTCTGATGGAGGCGGTTGCCGGTTTCGAGCCCAAGCAAGAGGTCAGTGACCCACTATGGGAAATCCATAAGGCTAGGGCAAGTTTGGACTCAAGCGTTGGTGCGGAAAAAGTAACGCCATTATTTAAAGAATGATAATCAAGATTAAAAATTAGGCGCCTAAGGGAGCCGGTGTTTAAGTGAGCTATTTTTAAAAGTTAAGCATTTAAGGAATTGGCATTTAAAGAACGGACGTACAAATACTTAAGCACGATAGAAATCAACAGTAGCGTGTAAAAAAGCATAGAGAATGGAAGTTAAAAAATACGGAAAAAGCAGAAAATATTTATAAAAGCCGCGCTAAAATCCACTGCATGAGAAAAATATTAAACCCCGCTTGTCTGAGACCTGTCTTGCAAAAAGTAAACTTACTAGAGAGGAAGGCGGGGATAGGTGTCTATTGGACCGATAAGTTGGTATTTAAAGAACTGACTTGAGAGTGGCTCAAATCAGCTCTTTAAAGCTCTTCTATTCTTCTCTTGTAACCGAATTGATAATTACCGCTTCCTTAGGAACGTCTGTAAAGCCACGGGTTCTGCCAGTGCTAACGCCTGCAATTATGTCGACAATTTCCATTCCTTCCAGAACCTCGCCAAAAACAGCATAGCCAAACCCTGCTGAGGTTTCGTCGGTATGATTTAGGAAGTTGTTGTCCACCAGGTTAATAAAGAATTGGCTGCTTGCACTATCGACGACATTGGTTCTGGCCATCGCTAAAGTGCCGCGGTTATTGGGAACATCTGATTTTGCTTCATTCTTAATTGGGTCGAAGCCTGATTTTTGTACCATATCTTGATCGAACCCGCCGCCCTGAGCCATAAAGCCAGAAATGACTCTATGAAATATCAGGCCATCATAAAACCCCGAGTCGCTGTATCTAAGAAAGTTCTCAACCGAAATAGGGGCTTTATCCGCCCACAGTTCAATTTTAATTGGGCCCTTGTTAGTTTCCATAACAACTACTGGGTTTTCCTGTGCGAATATCGTGCTGCAGAACAGCATCAGGCTGGTAAAAATTAGTGTTCTCATAGGTTTCTCCAAAATATAGGTTTCTCTAAAATATAGGTTTCTCTAAAATATAGGTTTCTCTAAAATATAGGTTTCTCCAGAATCTAAGCTTCTCCAGATTCTAGCTATCTCCGAAATCGTTCAGCAAAAACTTGCGCTCGATCATACAGTATTAGAACCACGCTTAACCACAGGTGAACTTACTGTTCATCTCTTGGTTTTAACTATTAGTTTTGGGTGATTATTCGGTTTTGGCTAATTTTGGAGTGCGTTTGAGTGCGTGCTGTACATAATTTGCAGAGCAATAGATAACTCTAGAGATAATTGCGGGAGATAACTTCGGGCACTAATACTGCTGGGTAAAGGCTGATCTTTAGGGATTGCTGAATGAGATTTCAGCGCTAAAAACTAAAAACCCCGCGCAAACTAATCAGCTGACGCGGGGTTTTAGTGCTTTATATGGCTGCCCAACCAAGACTCGAACTTGGAACCAAGTGATTAACAGTCACCTACTCTACCATTGAGCTATTGGGCAGCAAATTTCACTTTTGCTATCAGGATAGCTTCAGCGAGCGCGTATACTAATGAGATTTGATAAATCGGTCAACACCCTCTTCAACAGAGTTTGCCCTTGCTGTACTCTTCGCAGTCAATTTAGTTAACTCAGACAGGCGAAATTCCCAATCGTGACAGATGTAAAGTTCGATCTAAAATCAGACTTTAAGCCCGCAGGAGACCAGCCTGCGGCGATTTCCAGCCTTATCGAGGGCCTGAATGATGGGCTGCATGCTCAGACATTGTTAGGAGTAACAGGCTCGGGAAAAACTTTTACAATTGCCAATGTTATTCAGCAAGTTCAGCGTCCAACTCTGGTTATGGCGCCTAATAAGACACTTGCCGCTCAACTTTATGGTGAATTTAAAGAATTTTTTCCAAACAATGCCGTTGAGTATTTCGTTTCCTATTATGATTACTATCAACCTGAAGCCTATGTGCCGTCCTCTGACGTGTTTATCGAGAAAGACGCCTCTATTAACGATCATATTGAGCAAATGCGGCTTTCGGCGACCAAGGCGCTATTGGAGCGGACTGATGTCATCGTAGTGGCCACTGTCTCAGCGATTTATGGCTTGGGGGATCCTGACTCTTATTTAAAAATGGTTGTGCATTTGGATCGTGGCGATAAAATTGATCAGCGAGCCTTGCTCAAGCGGCTGACAGATCTTCAGTACACCCGAAACGACATGGAATTAAGGCGGGCTACTTATCGGGTGCGGGGCGATGTCATAGATATTTATCCTGCTGAGTCCGAAAAAACAGCCATCCGAATTGAGCTTTTCGACGATGAAATAGAGAGATTGTCTTATTTTGATCCTCTAACTGGAAGTCTAATCAAGGTAGTCCCTCGATTGACTGTTTTTCCAAAGTCTCATTATGTCACTCCAAGGGAGACCATTTTATCTGCGCTGGATCATATAAAACTCGAACTTAAAGAAAGATTAGAGCAGCTTAGGCAAAACAACCGCCTGGTGGAAGCCCAGCGACTAGAGCAGCGCACCAAATTTGATTTAGAAATGATTCAAGAGCTTGGTTATTGCTCTGGTATTGAGAACTACTCTCGTTATTTGTCAGGCCGTGATCCTGGCCAAGCGCCGCCGACTTTGTATGACTACCTGCCAGCCAACGGCCTGGTTGTTTCTGACGAATCTCACGTCTCTATTCCTCAGCTGGGCGCGATGTACAAGGGCGACAGATCGAGGAAGGAGACCCTTGTGGAGTATGGGTTTCGCTTGCCTTCAGCGCTGGACAATCGACCTCTTCGGTTTGAGGAGTGGGAGTCGCTTACGCCACAGATAATTTTCGTTTCTGCCACGCCCGGGCCATATGAAGAAGAGCATCAAGGGCAATTAGTTCGCCAAGTGGTCAGGCCTACCGGTCTAATAGATCCGGTGTTAGAAGTTAGGCCGGCGGCTTCACAAGTTGATGATCTGCTCTCTGAAATAAATCAGGTGGTGGCAAAAGAGGAGAGGGTGCTTGTAACAGTGCTTACCAAGCGCATGGCGGAGGATCTGACTGATTATTTAGCCGATCATGGCGTAAGGGTTCGTTATCTTCATTCCGATATCGACACAGTTGAACGCTCAGAGATCCTCAGAGACCTGCGTCTTGCACTGTTTGATGTGTTGGTCGGTATTAATTTGTTGAGGGAAGGTCTCGATATCCCAGAGGTCTCTCTGGTGGCAATTTTGGATGCTGATAAAGAGGGTTTCTTGAGGTCGGAGCGGTCGATAATTCAAACCATCGGGCGTGCTGCCCGAAATCTTAATGGTCGAGCCATTTTGTATGGGGACAGGGTTACCGGATCGATGCAGCGAGCGATGGATGAATCGAACAACCGGCGAGAAGTGCAGATAGCCCACAATAAGGCCAACGGAATCACCCCAGAAGGGGTAAAGAAAAAGATCCTCGATGTGATGGACAGTGCAAACACTTCTGCAGGCAGCATGATGAAAACGAGAGGCCGTGGTGCTATGGAGAAAGCCAACGCTTATTCTCGATTAGACTTAAGCGATCCTAAGGCATTGCAGAAGGAAATCATCGAGTTGGAGTCAAAGATGTATGATTTAGCCAAGAATTTAGCATTCGAAGAAGCGGCAAATACTCGAGATCGAATTGCAGAGCTAAAGAATCAACTGTTAAAGCAATAACTTAAATGTCTTTTTCGGAATAAATCCATCGACACTTGCCTATTTGATTCCGTATAATCCCGCTTCCTTTCTATAGGGGCTTTTGCTGCACCAAAGCAATAGGCGCGTAGCTCAGTTGGTTAGAGCGCTACCTTGACATGGTAGAGGTCACCAGTTCGAATCTGGTCGTGCCTACCACCCCATAGAATTTAAATATTAGTAATTTAAACCAGACTGAAGCCAATATATTGGCTTCGGTTTTTGACTTGTTAAAGGCTTGAAGAAGAAAAATGCCTCAAATAACACTCCCAGACGGCAGTACCCGTAGTTTCGATAACGCGGTAACTATCGCCGAAGTCGCGGCTTCTATCGGAGAGGGCTTAGCTAAAGCTGCACTAGCGGGTCGCGTAAACGGTGTGCTTGTTGATACATCCCACAGTGTCGAAATAGAAGCTGAAGTCGCAATTATTACCGAACGTGATGCCGAAGGCATAGAGGTTCTAAGACACTCTTGCGCGCACTTGATGGCTCAAGCAGTCCAGCGTTTGTTCCCAAAAGCACAGGTCACCATTGGTCCTGTGATTGAAGATGGTTTCTTTTACGATTTTTCCTATGAGCGTCCGTTCACCCCTGAAGACTTGATTGCTATCGAAAAAGAGATGGGCGTTTTAGTCAAAGAAAACCTTCGGGTAGATCGCACAGTGCTGTCCAGAGAAGATGCCATTGCATTGTTTCAGGAAAAAGGCGAAACCTACAAAGTTGAAATAATTAGCAGCATCCCGGGCGAAGAGGATTTGTCTTTTTATCGTCAAGGAGACTTTATTGACCTTTGCCGAGGTCCCCACGTACCGAGCACGTCAAAGTTTAAAGCTTTTAAATTGACGTCAGTGGCTGGCGCTTATTGGCGAGGCGATTCTAATAATGAAATGCTGCAGCGGGTTTACGGCACTGCTTGGGGTTCAAAGAAAGACCTGAACTTATATCTTCAACGCCTAGAAGAGGCGGAGAAACGAGATCACCGCAAACTTGGTAAGTCACTTAATCTGTTTCATTTCCAGGAAGAAGCCCCTGGCATGGCGTTTTGGCATCCAAAGGGCTGGACAATCTACCAAATTGTCCAACGCTATATGCAAGTTCGTCAAGACGCGACAAATTACAAAGAAATTAACACACCACAGCTCGTAGATTACAGTCTGTGGGAGAAATCGGGTCATGCGGCCAAATTTGCTGACGAGATGTTTAGCGTCGAATCTGATAATCGTATGTATGCCATTAAACCGATGAACTGCCCCTGTCATATTCAAGTCTTCAATCAAGGCCTAAAAAGCTACCGTGATTTGCCTTTGCGATTGGCTGAGTTTGGTTCTTGTCACCGTTACGAGCCCTCGGGCAGCATGCACGGCTTGATGAGAGTGCGCAGTTTTGTGCAAGATGATGGGCACATTTTTTGTACTGAAGACCAAATCCAGGCTGAAGTTGCTGACTTCATGGATCTTTTGTTTTCGGTTTATACAGATTTTGGTTTTGATGATGTTATTCTGCGGCTCTCAACCCGGCCTGAAAAGAGAGTAGGTTCGGACGAGATCTGGGATGAGGCTGAGAAATCTCTTAAAGATGCTCTTAATGCTACCGGCTTGCCTTGGGAGCTGGTACCAGGGGAAGGCGCGTTTTATGGTCCAAAAATAGAATATTCATTGAAAGATTGTATGGGCAGGATTCAGCAGTGCGGGACTATTCAAGTTGATTTCTTCACTCCTGGCCGCTTAGGGGCCCACTATATTGCGGAGGATAACAGCCGTAAAACGCCGGTTATGTTGCACCGAGCCGTCTTAGGCTCGTTCGAGCGATTTATTGGTATTTTAATCGAGCACTATGCCGGCGCGATGCCAGCATGGCTTGCACCAGAGCAGGCAATAATTCTAAACATTACCGATAAACAGTCGCAATATTGTACTGAAGTTGAAGAATCCTTGAAAAATAAAGGGTTTAGAGTCACTACAGACTTGAGAAATGAGAAAATCGGCTTTAAAATCCGGGAACACACTTTGCAAAAGATTCCATATTTGCTGGTCGTAGGCGATAAAGAAGTCGAATCTGGGTCTGTTGCGGTCAGAAAACGCGGAGGTGAAGACCTCGGGCCTATGACAATAGATGACTTTTGCGAATATTTAAGCCAAGATGTCGCCCGCCTTGGTCGTAGTGAAGAGAGTACCGTTGCGGATTAGCAGCTTAAATAGAAACTCAAATAGCAAAACAAGAGGAAGTGGCGTTCGCGCCGGTTATGAGAAGTAGTTCCAAGAAGGCAATTATCAATGAAGCGATCGAAGCTGCACAAGTAAGATTAGTTGCAGCGGATGGCGCTCAAGTAGGTATCGTCACTATTGAAGAGGCTAGAGCTGCTGCGGCAGAAGCCAAACTTGATTTGGTGTTGATCTCACCCGATGCAGACCCACAGGTCTGTAAAATAATGGATCATGGTAAGCATGTTTTTGAGTTGAAGAAGCAAAAGGCTGCGAGTAAGAAAAAGCAGCGGCGGATTCAAGTTAAAGAGATAAAGTTTAGACCAGGGACGGAAGACGGGGATTATCAGGTAAAACTACGCAACCTGATACGTTTCCTAAGTGATGGGGATAAGACCAAGGTTTCATTAAGATTCCGCGGTCGTGAACTAGCTCATCAACATCTTGGACTGGAATTAATGGTTCGAATTAGCAAAGACTTAGCCGAATATGGCAACGTTGAGCAAGAGCCCAAGATGGAAGGTCGGCAAATAGTCATGGTACTAGCGCCGGTCAAAAAGCGCCCATAAAAGTTTCGTAAGGCCAGTGCCCCTTGGTCACTTGATGATCGAGGGACACTGGCTTTCGCTATTGTGGGAAACATAAAATCAAAAGCATCATAAGTTGATGCAAATGCGGAGTTAAACGTAATGTCACTCGGAAAGTTAAAAACCCATAAGGGTGCCGCTAAGCGGTTTAAGAAAACCGGATCTGGGTTCAAGCGTAAAAGCATGAACAAAAGCCATATCCTGACCAAAATGACCACTAAGCGAAAGCGCCAATTGCGTGGAACTAGCCAGGTTGATCCTGCTGATGTCCCGGCAATCAAACGCATGCTTCGTGTAAAATAATTTAACGGTTCAGGAGAAATAAGATGGCTCGAGTAAAACGCGGCGTAACTGCAAACCGTCGTCACAAAAAAACATTAGATGAAGCAAAAGGTTACTACGGTGCCCGTAGTCGAATTTATCGCGTTGCTAAGCAGGCGGTAACTAAAGCGGGGCAGTATGCCTACCGCGATAGACGCGTAAAGAAGCGTGTTTTTCGCTCCCTTTGGATCACTCGTATTAATGCCCAGTCTCGCGAATGTGGTATTAGCTACAGTCAGCTTATCGCTGGTCTTAAAAAAGCCAACATTGAAGTTGACCGTAGGGTTCTTGCGGATTTGGCCGTACACGATAAGCCGGCATTTTCTGCTATTGTGGATCAAGCTAAAGCCAATTTAGCAGCCTAGTCCTTGAGCGGACCCGGCTATGACTGATACCGACACTCTACTTGCGACAGCATTGCAGGCGATTGAGTCATCGAGTGACGAAAAATCTCTCGATGACATTCGTGTGCAATACTTAGGGAAAAAAGGCGAACTGACAGCCCAGCTGAAAAGTCTGGGCCAGTTACCTGCCGATGAACGACCTGCGGCTGGCGGCAAAATTAACGTCGCTAAACAGCAATTACAACAAACCATCGAGGCAAGAAAAAAATCTCTTGTTTCAGCCGGGTTGGACGCCTTGTTAGAATCTCAAAAAATCGATGTTTCCTTGCCTGGAAGAAAGCAGAGCCAAGGTGGATTGCATCCGATCACAATTACCATTGACCGCATTACCAATATTTTTGCGTCAGCC
>Ga0308001_10001646_pt1 | contig 9970 bp, 8 predicted proteins | sample Neamet5_FD_203167 | JGI IMG/M metagenome (GOLD analysis project Ga0308001, IMG submission 203167) | Marine microbial communities from water near the shore, Antarctic Ocean - #5 | ecosystem: Environmental > Aquatic > Marine > Unclassified | place: Southern Ocean | collected 2014-06-04
TTCAATAGGACAGCCAAAAAAAAATAGAATTCTTTGTGTTAAAAACTCATTCCATGGAAGAACATTGGCTACAATTTATGCTAGTGGATCAAAAAAAATGACAGAAGGTTTTGGTCCAAAAGTTGCTGGATTTGACCACTTCGAATTTGGAAATCATGAATCATTAAAGAAATCTATAACAGGTAGAACGGCTGCGATTATGGTTGAAACTATCATGGGAGAAGGTGGAATTAAGGTTATCCCAGATTGGTGTCTAAAAGGATTAAGAAAAATCTGTAACGAAAAAAAAATTTTATTAATTTTAGATGAAGTTCAATGTGGAATAGGCAGATCTGGAAATTTTTTTGCTTTTGAAAGCTCAAAAATTAAACCTGATATTGTGCCAATAGCAAAAGGCATTGGAGGTGGTTTTCCACTTGGAGCAGTTTTAATGAATAAAAAAGTAGCTTCTGGAATGACAGCAGGAACTCATGGCTCAACATTTGGTGGAAATCCATTGGCAATGTCTGTTGGAAATGCAGTTTTAGATCAGATATTTAAAAAAGGATTTCTTCCTAACGTTAAAAAAGTATCAAAATATTTTCACTCTGAATTAAACAAATTAAAAAAAGAGTTTCCAAAACTAATTAAAAACGTGAGAGGTGCTGGTTTATTGATTGGATTACAACTATATAATGATCAAACAAAATTTATTCAAAAATTAATGGATAATAAGTTACTGACAATTAGAGCTGCAGAAAATGTTATAAGAATACTACCTCCACTTAATGTTAAAAAACAAGAAATAGATATAGCTATAAAGATAATTAGAAAAGTTTGCTTAACTCAAAAATAAAAATGAATCATTTTATTACTCTTAAAGATATATCCACAACAGACCTTAGAAAAATTATAGCTGATGCAAAAAAAAGGAAAGATAATAGAAAAAAATTTAATACACTTGATATTGATAATGATAATCCTTTAAAAGGAAAGTTGCTTATTCAAATGTTTGAAAAATCTAGTCTTAGAACAAGACTAAGTTTTTACCTTGCAATAAAGCAATTGGGGGGAGGAACTATAACACTTAGAGCAAATGAACTACATCTTGGAAAAGAGGGTGAGAGCTTAGCTGATACTGCAAAAATTTTATCAACTTATGGTGACGGTTTTATGTTAAGAACTGATAGTGATAAAAAAATAGCAGAATTTAGTAAATATTTAACAATACCCCTTATTAATGGTTTGAGTCCATCATCACACCCAACTCAAGTTTTATCAGATATTTTTACTGTTGAAGAAATTAAAAAAAAACCTATTTCAAAATTAAATATTTGTTGGATTGGAGACTCAAACAATGTTCTTAATAGTTTAATTGCGGCATCAGTTAAGTTTTCTTTTGAATTAAGTATTGGTTGTCCTAAAAATTATGAACCTAAGAAATTCGTATTAGATTGGGTAAAAAAGAATAAAAGAAAAATTTATATTTATAATGATGCTAAAAAAGCAGCCATGAATGCAGATGTTATTTTTTCAGATAAAGTTATTTCTTTAAATGATAAAGTTAATAAAAACAAAAAGATTAAAGATTTTATGAATTTTAAAATTAATTCGAAAATAATGAGTTTTGCAAAAAAAGATGTAACTTTTTTACATTGTCTACCAAGGGGTACAGAAGTTTCGAGTGATGTTTTTTTAGGTAAAAATTCAAAAGTATGGCTACAGGCACTTAATAGAGTACATGTTCAAAAAAGTATCCTGTTGTATTGTTTTGGTAAGTTAAGGTAGTAGTTTAGGACTATCACCGTTTTCATTTAAATATTTAATTACAGAAGCTCTATCTTTTTCTTTTCTTAAACCAGCATAAGACATTTTAGTTCCCTTTAAGTAAGCAGAGGGTTTTGTTAAGAAACCATTTAGCTCCTCAAGCGTCCACTCTTTACCATATGAGGATAAAGCTTTAGAGTATTTGTAGTCATCTACACCACCAACTGCTCTCCCGACAACATTGTATAAAGCGGGGCCAATTTTATTTTTCCCACCTTTATTTATTGAGTGGCAAGCAGCACATTTTTTAAAAATTTTTTCTCCACTTGCAATATCACCTAATGCCATAATTGCAGCTATATCAATTTTTTCTACTACTTCTGCTACTTGGGATGCGGCCGAAGTTGATTGGCTTTCCACCTCAACATAATATCCGGGGTTTTTGGGTTTCTTTACAGTAAAAATACCATCTGCAATCTTTCCTAAACCGATTACAAGTAATGCAACCATTAAAATAGCAGCAATAATTTTATTTAGTTCGAACGAATCCATTTAATTTTAATTATTTTCACATATAACATGATAATTAAAAAAATACTTAATTTTTAATTTTATAATTTTGCGTCTGTTAGACGCATAAAGTTGGTAATTTTATAATGACAAAAACATTAATATTAATCCCATCAAGAATGGCTGCAACTAGGTTGCCAGGCAAACCACTTCTAAAAATTAATAATTTATCCATTATTTCTCATGTTTTTAAAAGAGCAGAAGAGGCCAATATTGGTGAAGTGGTGGTTGCAACTGACGATCAAGAGATAGTTAAAGATGTTCTAAAAAATGGAGGCAAAGCAATCTTAACAAATAAAAATCATAAAACGGGTACAGATAGAATTTTTGAAGCTTATGAAAAGCTGGATATCAAAGATGTTGATTACATACTAAATTTACAAGGAGACGAACCTGATATTAATAAAGATGATATTATTAATTTAAATAATTTCATGATCGATCAAGATGCTGAATTGGGAACGTTGGCAGCAAAGATTCAAGATGATAAAATCCTGAATAATAGAAATGTAGTTAAAGTTATCACAGATGAAAAGTTGCTAGAAAATAATTTTCCCACAGCATTAAATTTTACTAGAGATAATTTATCAATAGATAGTCAAAATACCTATCATCATATTGGAATTTATTCTTATAAGACAAGTGTATTAGAAAAGTTTGTTAGATTGGAGCAAACAAGTAATGAGAAAAAAAATAAATTAGAGCAGTTAAGAGCTTTAGATAATGAGTTAAAAATAAATGTAGCTTTAGCAAAATCTTCTTCCATAGGCGTTGATACTGTGGAAGATTATCTGGCTATAAAAAAAATTATGGAATATAAAATATAAAATGAGTAAAATTTATATTCAAGGAACCTTTGGTGCATACTCACATTTAGCGGCACTTCAGATTGAGCTTAATGCAGAAATTATCCCATGTAAAACCTTTGACGAGTGTTTTTTAAAAGTATCGTCAGAACATGGTTCACGAATGGTAATACCTGAGTCAAATCGTATTACAGGAAATATAGGAATAGAATATTTAATTTTTAAATATAGATTGAATATTTATGCAGAATATTTTCAAAAAATTGAACATAATTTATTAGGACAGCCAGGAGCTAGCATAGATGATATAAGGGATGTTTTTTCCCATACACAAGGTCTATCTCAATGTTCAAATTTTATTAAAAAAAATAATTTTGTTGAACATATACGTGCTGATACGGCTGGTTCTGCAGAAGCAGTCTCAAAAAAAAAAATTAAAAGTGAAGCAGCAATCGCCTCTTCATTAAGTGCAAAAATTTATAAACTTAAAATACTTGCACCCAACATTGAAAACGAAAAAGGTAATGCAACTCGATTTTTAGTTATGGGTAAAGAAATTTTTCAACCAAAGTTTGAAGATAAAAGATATATAACGTCTTTTTTATTTAAATTAAAAAGCAAACCTGCTGCGCTTTATCAATCTCTAGGGGGTTTTGCGATCAATGGTGTAAATTTAACGAAGCTTCAGAGTTATCCAGAACAAAACTCATTTGAATCATACTTTTTCTTATGCGATCTGGATGGCCACATAGAGGATCCAAAAGTTCAAAAATCTTTAGAAGAATTAGGACTTCATTGCCAAGATTTTCACGTGTTAGGTGTTTTTGAGGCTGATAAATTTAGAGAAAAATAGCCTAGAAACTTTTCTTGTAGATTAGAAAACATTACTGCTATAATAGTTTTGGAGGCTAGAGGTGAATGTTGCTTGAACCCGACCAGATCTTAACGGAAGCAGTCGTAGAGACAGTTTTTCAGGTTCTAGTCTCCTTATAAAAATGAATAAAAATACTAAAGTTTTAGCCCTAAAGTATAGACCTCAGACATTTGATGATCTTATAGGCCAAGATGTTGTTGCTGAAACAATATCCAATTCAATTAAAGCTAATAAAGTCCCTAATGCATATCTTTTTACTGGGATTAGAGGAATTGGGAAAACTACCACAGCAAGAATAGTTGCTAAATCTTTAAATTGCTCAAATGGTATTGACGAACTTTGTAAAGATGACTTTTGTGAAAACTGCACGGCTATTTCAAATTCAAATCATATTGATGTATTGGAAATGGATGCAGCAAGCAAAACTGGCGTTGATGACGTACGAGATCTTATTGAATTCTCTAGATATGGCCCAACCACAGCTAAATATAAAATATTTATTATTGATGAGGTGCATATGCTTAGCAAACAAGCATTCAATGCATTGTTAAAAACTTTAGAAGAGCCACCTGAATACTTAAAGTTTATTTTTGCAACTACAGAAATAAAAAAAATTCCAATTACTGTAGTTTCTCGTTGTCAAAGATTTGATCTATCTAGAATTAAGTCTTTAGAGTTATTTGATTTTATCAAAAAAATTAAAGATAAAGAGAGGGGCAATGCATCTGATGATGCACTCAAATTAATTGTTAAAATTTCAGAGGGATCTGTTAGAGATGCTTTATCACTGCTTGATAGAGCATTGCTTACTTTAGATAAAGATAAAGAGTTAGATTTAGCTTCTGCACAAAAAATATTTGGTTACTTTGACAAATCTCAATTAATTAATTTATTCCAGCTTATATTTGAAGGTAAAGAAACAGAGGTTTTAAATACATACAGAGAAATCTACAACCAAGGAATTGAACCTAAAATTTTTATTAATGATTTTTTAGAACTTTTATATTATTTTAAGAACATTGAATCATTAAACATTGATGGCACAAACTTTTCTTTAAATGATGAAGAATTTAATAAGATTAAAGAAATTTCTGAAAAGGTTAACAATGAAACTTTAATATTATTTTGGCAGTTTACTATTAAAGTATTGGAAGAGCTTGATATTGTTTCCAATCAACATTTATCAATGGAAATGTTCTTAATCAGATTAATTCACCTAAAAAGTATTAATATTAGTGCTGATATTAGCTATGAAGTCTCACAACAGACAAATGAAAGTATTAGCCAAACATCTCTTTCACAAAAAAAAGATGGTGAAGACTTGTTTGGAATAAAAGATAAAGCTGAAACGATTGGCCAAATGAAAAATATTGCTCAAGAAAAAAACGTAACGCTTAAAGACAATAAAGAAGTTGAAATACAGACTAATCTTATAAATTCCTTTAATGACTTATTAGAAATATGCTCTTTAAAAAAAGAGATTAAATTAAAATATGAATTAGAAAAAAATGTTAATCTTGTCAGTTTTGAAGACCAAAGAATTGAAATTTCATTTAATGAAGATTTAGACAAAGATTTTATTAAAGATTTATCTTTAAAGCTTTACGAATGGACTAATAATAGATGGATAATAACACTCAGCAAAACTAAAGGACAACCCTCAAAAAAAGAATCACAAATTAACTTAAAAAAAATGTTAATAGAAAGCGTAAAAAACTCTATAACTTATAAAAATATTTTAGAGAAATTCCCAGACGCTGAGCTACTAGATGTTAAGTCTAATGATAAAGAAAATAAGAATGACTGATTTTACTAAGATTTTAGATAAAGCTAAAGAATTTGAATCTAAAATGAAAGAGAGCCAAGAGAAAATTAAAAATATTCAAGTTGAAGGAACATCAGGCACTAACTCTATAAAAGTTACATTAAATGGTGAAAATGAAATGATTAAAATAAATTTATCAGATGAGGTAATGAAGGAAGACAAGGGTATAATAGAAGACTTAATAGTGGCAGCTCACAATAATGCAAAATCTGAATTAAAATCAAAAACATCTGAAGAAATTTCAAAGTCTACAAGTGGGTTTGGTATTCCTGGTTTTAAATGGCCACTTTAATTAGATGCAAAATATTAATGAAATAGAAGAGTTAATAAAATTAATTGCTAAGCTCCCAGGTCTGGGGCCAAAATCTGCAAAAAGAATTGTATTAAAGCTTATTAATAATAGAGATGAATTGGTTAAACCGATAGCCAATATTTTAGCTCAAGTTTATAAAAATGTTATTAGGTGTCAGTCTTGTGGTACTTTAAAATCTAATTCTTTAGGCTGCAATAATTGTGAAAATACAAAAGAAAAATATAATAAAATATGTGTTGTTGAAGATATTGCTGACCAGTGGTCCATAGAAAACTCAAATATTTATAAAGGATACTTTCATATACTAGGTGGAACAATTTCATCGGCTGGTCAAAGAAAAGAAGACCTTCTAATCAACTCATTAGTAGAAAGAGTTATTGAGGAAAATATTGAAGAGGTTATTTTAGCAACTAGTGCAACCGTTGAAGGTCAAACTACAGCTTATTATATCCAGGACAGTCTTAAAAAAACAAGTGCAAAAATTACAAAACTTGCACAAGGTCTGCCTGTGGGTGGTGAAATAGAAAGTCTTGACGATGGAACTTTATATTCAGCTTTTAAAAATAGAACTAGAATTAAAACTAATTCTGATTAATTTTTCTTAATCAATCTATTTAAATGAAGAAGTGGCTCAGTATAGCCAGAAGGTTGGGATCTACCGTGAAATACTAAATCACATGCTGTCTTGAAAGCTACTGACTTATCAAAATTTGGAGACATATTTTGATATAATTTGTCACTTTTATTTTGTTCATCAACAATTTTTGCCATTTTTTTTATAATTTCTAAAACTTGTTTACTTGTACAAATTCCATGATGTATCCAATTAGCTATATGTTGAGAAGAAATTCTTAAAGTAGCTCTATCCTCCATTAAACCAACATTATTAATATCTGGTACTTTAGAACAGCCTACACCTTGATCGATCCATCTTACTACATAACCCAAAAGTGTTTGTGCAGAGTTAGAAATTTCTGAATTAATTTCTTCAATAGACCAATTAGGTCTGTCAGCAACAGGTATAGTTAAAAGATCATCTAATTTTGCTGGTACTCTATCTTGTAATTCTTTTTGTTTCTCAAAAATATTTATTTCATGGTAGTGAAGAGCATGAAGTGCAGCTGCAGTAGGCGAAGGTACCCAAGCACAATTTGCACCAGCTTTTAGATGACCAGTTTTTTGTTCCATCATCTCTTTCATTTTGTCAGGCATAGCCCACATTCCTTTACCAATTTGAGCCCTACCAGAAAGGCCACATTGAAGGCCTACATCGACGTTATTATTTTCATATGCTCCGATCCATTTAGAAGATTTCATATCCCCTTTTTTAATCATAGGACCAGCTTCCATTGAAGTGTGCATTTCATCTCCTGTTCGGTCTAGAAATCCAGTATTAATAAAAAATACTCTATTTTCAAGTGTTCTGATACACTCTTTTAAGTTTGAGGAAGTTCTTCTTTCTTCATCCATAATACCAATTTTACAAGTATATTTTTCTAACTTTAAAACTTCTTCTACTTTAGTAAAAATTAAATCTGTAAATGAAGTTTCATCAGGACCATGCATTTTTGGTTTAACAATATAGATCGATCCACTTCTTGAGTTACTTTTTTTCTTTATATCGTGAAGACATGCTGCTGAAGTTATAAAAGCATCCATAATTCCTTCTGGTATTTCAGAGCCATCTTTTAAAGTGATTGCCGAGTTAGTCATAAGGTGTCCAACATTTCTTACTAATAACAAACTTCTCCCATGTAATTTTAATCCTTTGCCATCTTTGGAAATGTAATTTCTATCTGGATTTAATTTACGCTCATAGGTTTTTCCATTTTTTTCAAATGTTGACTTTAAATTACCCTTCATTAAGCCAAGCCAATTACGATAACAAATAACCTTGTCATCAGCATCAACTGCAGCAACACTATCCTCATTATCACAAATAGTTGAAACTGCCGCTTCAACAATAATATCGCTAATTTTAGCGGAATCTTGTTGGGCGCTAAAAGCATTCGGATCTATAATTATTTCTATATGAAGGTTGTTATTTTTTAGAATTATTGCAGAAGGATCATTAGCTTCCCCTCTATGACCAATAAATTTATCTTTATTTTTTAGTGATGTTTCAACATCATCTTTTAATATAATTAAAGAACCATCATTAATTTTAAATCCTGTAATATTATGCCATTCTAAATTTTTTAAAGTAAAATGTTTTTCTAAAAAGTCTCTTCCATATTTTATGACCATTTCACCTCTTAAAGGATCATATCTCTCAGAAGCGCTATCTTCAGATTGTTCAATTATATCCGTACCATATAGGCTATCATATAAACTCATCCATCTTGCGTTAGCAGCATTCAGTGCATACCTTGCATTCATGATTGGAACTACTAGTTGTGGTCCGGCAATACTGGTAATTTCTTCATCAACATTATTTGTCTTGATTTTAAAATCAGGACCTATTTCTTTTAAATAGTTAATTTCTTTTAAAAATTTTTTATATTCTTCTAGGTTGATTTCATTGCCTCTATTTGCAATGTGCCAATCATCTATTTTTTTTTGTAAATCTCCTCTTATTTTCAATAGCTCTTTATTTTTTGGAGCTAATTCATGAACCGCTTTGTCAAAACCTTCCCAAAATTTTTCTGAAGAGATGTTTGTATCTTTAAGCAATTCTTCATTAATGAAGTTAAGTAATTTATTAGAAACTGATAGATTATGTATTTTTGTATATTGTTCTTTCATAGCACCCATTTTACCCCATCTGTATTTTTGCCTGAGAGTTTTGCTCCATCGGCGAGATTAAATCTCTTTCCAGAGTGTTATGTTTATTACCGGTCCTTTTGCCTGAGAGTTTCCGGGGTGGTTGCTCCTTCGGCGCTAATATACTTAGTCTCTCCCGATAAGAAAGAAGATTACTTGTTAATATGATTATGTCAAATATTAATTATTTAAAACATTTTATTGCCTTTTTTGGTAATTAATTAATAATTGAAATTATTTATATGAAAAATTATTTAAATTTTGAAACTGAAATTAAAAATTTAGAATCTGAAATAGAAAAACTAAAAGATCCATATAATCAAGATGGACTTTCAGAGGTGGATACAAAAAAAATTTCTGAGTCTCAAAAAGAAATAGATAAAAAATTACAAGAAATTTACTCTAATCTTGACCCGTGGCAAACAACCTTAGTTGCAAGACATGAGGATAGGCCTAAAGCCAAGTTTTTTATAGACAACTTATTTAAAGACTTTATCCCACTCTCTGGCGATAGATTTTATGGTGAAGACAAGTCAGTTTTAGCTGGATTTGCAAAGTTTAATGAAAAATCGGTTTTAGTTATAGGTCAAGAAAAAGGTGATAGCCTTGAAACTAGAATTGAAAGAAATTTTGGAATGATGAGACCTGAGGGTTATAGAAAAACCATTAGATTAATGAAACTTGCAAATAAATTTAATATTCCAATAATTTCCTTTATAGATACCCCGGGAGCATATCCAGGTGTTGGAGCTGAAGAAAGAGGCCAAGCTGAAGCAATTGCAAAATCGATAGAATGCTGCATGTCGTTAAGCGTACCAACATTTGCAATCATCATTGGAGAGGGTGGTTCAGGTGGAGCAATAGCGTTAGCCTCATCTAATAAAGTTATCATGTTAGAAAATGCAATTTACTCAGTAATATCTCCTGAAGGATGTGCAACTATTTTATGGAGAGACCCTAAAAGGACACTTGATGCAGCAAAAGCAATGAAATTATCTTCAAAAGATCTTTTAGAATTAAAAGTAATTGATGAAATCATTCCAGAGCCGGTTGGAGGGGCCCACAGAGATAGA
>Ga0308001_10001651_pt1 | contig 9949 bp, 10 predicted proteins | sample Neamet5_FD_203167 | JGI IMG/M metagenome (GOLD analysis project Ga0308001, IMG submission 203167) | Marine microbial communities from water near the shore, Antarctic Ocean - #5 | ecosystem: Environmental > Aquatic > Marine > Unclassified | place: Southern Ocean | collected 2014-06-04
GAGTCGACCGTATTGAAGAGGCTTATACGATGTCTCTGCGCTTTCTTTTGGTTTGGCAGCTGTTTGTTTACGCATTGCTGGGATTAGGAGCTGGGGTGATTGCATCGATCTTTTCCGATGATCCTGAGGTGATTGCCACGATAAAAATATTTTTGTGGATCATGCCTCTAGGCTATGGCTTTCAAGGGGTGATAATCCTTACCAATTCTTCTCTAAACGCACTACACAAACCGCTGTCTGCGCTATATCTTAGCCTGGGCCGCTTTTTCGTTTTTTATGTTCCCCTTGCCTATTTTGGCAGCCAAACTTTTGGCCTCTCCGGCTTTTTCTTTGGCGCAGTACTTGGTAACTTCCTCATGGCTATAATTTCTTGGCGCTCTTTTCATCGTGCTCTGGACGGCGAGAACGCATTATTGGCCAGCACTTCATAAACAAAATAATCTGCCCTAAGCGGTCTCTTTTCCTCTACCACAAAAAAGCCGAGTCGATTACTCGGCTCGGCTTTTAAACTTTCTTACCACTGAGGGCTAGGGTTTAGGCGCTATTTCTGCTTTTTCTATTTTTAGCACCCCATACATTAGAGCCCCTAAAAAACTAGCTACAAGTGATTAGCGGGTGCGTCTGCAACAAGAGAGAAGCTTTTGTCATTAACAGAGGCTGACGCCGCATCACCAGAATCAAACTCATCATCGCTGTAAGTTAAGCGATTGTTCGCTGTCTGAAATGCCAACATCTCTTGGCAAATTTCATTGTATTCCTCGGCGCTGAGCAGATCCGGCCTCTCTTTCATGTTGAGAGTAAATACTTTGTCATTAACGGCTGACAAATAATGAAGATTCTTTTTGTCTATGTCTAACAACCCTTCTTTTTTCGCCATTTCGTAAAGCGGTGTTCCGCGCAGGGGGATATAAGGGAAAAAGAAAAAGTGTTCAGGCGATATCAACTGATTAAGCTTCAGCGTTTCACGCATGTTTGCAGCGGTCTCTAAAGGTGCCCCTACAATGTTAAACGTTAGGCGATTAATACCGGCACGCTTGCAGTTTTCTGCAGCAGCAATTACCTGTTCGTTCTTCATCTTTCGACCTAAGAATTTCGACCTGTATTCCTCATCGCCGCTTTCAATCCCAAACCAAATAGTATGACAGCCAGCATCTGCTGCAAGTTTGCAAAAGTCTTCGCCCATCACCTCAACCCTAGAATTAATTGAGAAAGGTAGATGTAATTGTTCTTTATAAAGAGCAAAGAATGCTCGAACAAACTTTAGATTTGATAAAAAAAGCTCATCCCAAAATTCAAAATAACCAACATCATATTTGTCACGCAATCGAATCAGCTCATCCACCATATCCTGTGGATCATATTTGCGTAAAAAAGTTTTCTTAACCTTCCAGCCTTCCAACAGCGGCGTATTACAGCAGTAGGTACAGCGATACGGACAGCCTCGACCGGTCATCACCGGCAGCACAAGCTTTCCCTTTGGTCCAAAAATAGAAGAATTTACATCGTTGAAACCGTCTTCTTTGGAAAACACATCGTAGTCTGGAAAAGGCAATGCACCTATATCCCCTATTTGGTGAGGCTCAGATTCATACACATCCCCATCGATTAACTTTTCCCACATACCATCAGCTGGCCCGTCTTTACTGCCGCGCAAATGTTGAACCAAGTTGCCAGTGGCATATTCTCCGTCGCCAACACAGATGTAATCCACATTTGGGTTTTCTATGGTTTGCTGTTGAGAAAGCATGGCTTGATAGCCACCAATACAAATGGGCAAGTCAGGGCAAAGTTTCTTTATTTCTTCAAAATATGGCTCCATTGGATACCAATGGGGGCTCATTACTGAAAATGCGATCAAATCCGCACCGCTTTCCTCGATGCTTTTCGCATAGCTAGCAGGGGAGTAAACCTCCGCGTCGCGAAGAATTAAGATAGGTAGCAAGGTTACTTCTATCCCAGGGAAATCTCTTTTGAGATAGGCAGAAATACTGGCTACTGGCATCGAAATTTCATTTCCATCGGGGCTATAGAAGGAAAAAACGATTTTCAGTTTTTCGCCTTTTTTAGTTCCAAACCATTTCGACTTTGCCTGCGGATAAGCTGGCCGCTCAGTGCTTATGGCTATTACATCAGCCTTAGAATTCATTAATTAACCTTTAATTTTCTTGAGTGCCTTAATTTGAGCATTTGCCAAACCGAAGCACCCAAACCCTTGTGATTTTACTCAAAAAGCCCACTAATTTGATTTTGTTAGTTATCTGACAGGCATACCGACAATTAAGTTCAAAAAGTATACCATCAAATTGTGCCAATGGTCATTAGCTAACTAAACAGAAAATCCCTTATAAAACCTGTGGTTACTGATTTTTTTTACCTATGCCTCGTTCACAGCGGCATTGTTTTCCTTTATTCTGCTTCTTAGTTTATAACACAACACTATGATACTTTTATGTCACTACTAACGAAGCGATACAAATCACATGAACGCACTAGAAGCCCTTCACACTAGAACCTCCTGCGCTCGCTTAACTGAGCCAGCACCATCTCCAGAGGAATTGGATAATATTTGCAGGGCAGCAGTGCGTGCAGCAGACCATGCACTCCTCACGCCATGGCGTTTTCTTTGCATTCGCGGGCCATCGCTGGATAAGCTCGGTGATTTATTTGTTGCCGCCTCGCTAGAGGCTGATTCAACACTAGGCGAGGCCAAAATAGCGAGTATCCGCCTCAAGCCGCACAGGGCACCACTAATTATTGTCACTGTCGCCAAACACCAAACCCACCCAAAAGTCCCCCCTTTCGAAATGGATTTATCGGCAGCGGCAGCAACTCAGAACATGCTGTTAGCAGCTCATGCTCAAGGCCTTGGCGGCATGTGGCGCACCGGCTCCATGGCTTATAACGACACTGTAAAAAAAGGCTTGGGGCTTAGAGATAACGAGAATATCACTGGCTTTCTTTATCTCGGCAGCAGATCTGTGCCGCCTCGAAAACTTAGCCCTGCCTTGCTGACAGATTATTTTTTGGATTGGTAGAGCTTATTCGATAGCCCTAATTTACAAGGTTGGATTAGTAATACCAGATTGGATAAGCCTACTTTGCTGAAAATGCGGCACAGCATTGCGAAGTCTAATACTGCCACTTTCCGACACGGAAAAATGCCCAACACCGCAATGCAAACCTGCATTGCGGTGTTGGCTACAAAAACTACACTGTTCATTTGGCTGACAACTGCACAGTAGACGCAGCAGATTTTATTGCAAAACTGAGAAAGCAAACTTTTGTGAATGTTTTGATCCAAACCTCGGCGCCTACTCTGAAGCCGCTAATTCAAAAACTATAATAGCCAAAGTCAAACTAGCCGAGCTGTTCGGAGAAAGCTCGGGGTTAAAAGGATTAGGTTTTTATAAAGTAAAGAATATGGCTCTTGTTATTTATTAGAATTTAAATAGTAGACTGTCAAAAAAGTGCAGTAAGCACTAACCGCAGCTTTACATCTTATCCCTCTAATTGTTCTAGTCCTTTGATTGTTTTACTCTCGACCCTGCCCCAGGCGATTGCAGCGATCTAGATAGCGCGGCAATCGGTCTACATTAAATTTGGAGAACTTCCTATGTACAAGTCGCTCAAAAAACGCACCGCCGCTTACATGCTTTGCATAGCAGGCCTATCAGCATGTTCTGGCGAGGCAGATGTTTCTGCAGAATTAGCATCAAACCTGATAACGGCCGAAGGGATGATCGATGCATTCTATTCGTTTGATGCGAGTAGTTTGCAACCCTTTCTCAGTGAGGCCGGCGAATCGCAGGCTAGCATCCTTGGTTACCAAGCTTGGGCCGAAGGAGGCAATTACAAAGTCTTGGTCCGCGCGCCCTGCGTAAGTGAATCAGCGGATACTATTAGCTGCTCAATCACTGTTCAGGATGATCCGGTGGTGGCACTAGAAACCGGGTTTGATGTTACAGATACCTTCCACGTAACATTCGAAGGAGCTGTCATCAATGGGGTCGAAACTAGCTCCAATGATCAGCCTATTTATTTCGAGGCCAGGCAATGGGTTGAGGCTAACTTACCTGAGGTGATTGAGGGCCCGTGCAAACGCGAAGATGGCATACGTGTAACACCCGGCGACTGCGCTAGAGCCATGACCGACGGCTATAAGCAGTTTATGGCTGCGAAAAAAGTTGAAGCTAGTTCAGCTTTTATTTCTGATGAATTCGAGCCACCAGTTCTGGTGGAATCGGACGACTTCAAGCTGGTACCACTTGGCCCAGATTTAGTTGATCTAGATTTTTCAGCGTATATGTCATCGATCAGACACCTACAGGAGACCTTTACTCGCAGCGTAAATTGGCCCCACGAAAACATCACTGATGAAGCTGCTATGGACGACATGTTGAATGAGGATGGACGATTCAAACGACGTGAGTCATTCGCTTATGCGGTACTTACCATCGATGGCGAGCGGGAAATAGGGTGTGTTTATGTTAGGCCTAGTAGCAAACCTGGGTATGACGCAGAGGTTTCACTTTGGGTTACCAAGGCTGATTTTGATTCGGGTTTTGATGAGGTGCTTTATGAATGGACCGAGCAGTGGGTGGAGATGAGATAGATACAGCGGTGCCCACAGCTCTCCCTATCAGCAGCCCCAGAATTATGCAAAAAAGGCGCTAGAAGAACTCAATCGCCTTTTCAACAAAGACCGGTTCCGGCATAGCTATTTTCGCCTTCCTTTCTTCTAGCCCCCCTCGCTCCTCTTTTGCTTCTTCCTAACGACTTTCTAGCTGCGGTTACTATTCTTTGGCCTGATCCTGAGCCTTGGGCATTCACATGAGGTTAAGTTGGATCGATTAAACTCTACTAAGATTTAGTATTTAAACCGGGCAAATAAAGTCAGGCAAGTTGAATTGGGAGGGTCGACATGAAAGTCGCTGTAGATAAAAGCTCAGTAATTGGAGCCCTCTTGGGAATAGGTATCGTTTTGTCAGCAAACCTAGCATTTGCCGATGCTATTAGCGTTTTTAGCATTGAAAACCAAAACAGTGTCTCAATCCCCGAACTGATTCAGCTCGCTGCAGCTGATGAGAGATCAAGATCTAGACGTCCCCGCGGAGAGCCCTATCATAGGGGCTCCCGTGAGCAGCGCGAACGAGGCAATCCCGCTTTTAGCCGACGGGTTAACGAATACGTAAGCGCCTACCTTGGCGACGGACGCAGCGACTTTCGCGTAAATGAATACCGAAACGACAACCGCCGGGAATACCGCTCATTTAGCTATACCAGCCCACCGCTGAGGGGAGGAAGTTCTCGTCGCACTCGAATAATCAAAAATCCCTATGCTGACCGCTTTGTGACAGGTATCACGCTTGCCGGCGTTGATAATCATCAAGTCCATATTAAAGATGTTGTAGCCTATCCTGGCAGGTATCTAATAAGCCCTTTAGGCTACTCATTAAGTCAGTACGACCGGCCGCGATTTATTAGTACTGCGAATTACATAAATTACATTAGCGTGGCAGCAAAGCGAAAAGAGTACTTCACTGTCACTTTTCACTACGATTGAATTGAGACCAAATTAGTATTAATCAAGCCTTTGTGCGTTGAGGAATAGCACTGTTATACTTCCCAACAGATATTCTAGGATTATTAATGCGAAAAACAGTCTTCTCAACGCCCGTTATCACCCCAATCCTGAGGGGCTTGTCATTAGTTGGTTTAAAACTATTAGGCTGGACGGCAAAAGGTGAGCCGCTGGAACATCAGCGCTGCGTTTTAATCGCCGCCCCTCACACCAGCAACTGGGATTTCCCTTTAATGCTTATGATAGTGCTTAAGCTTCGACTGAGAATTTTCTGGATGGGTAAACACACCTTGTTTCCATTTCCTTTTGGCTGGCTTATGAGATGGCTAGGTGGAATCCCAATAGACCGAAAAGCCTCACATAACGTCGTCAATGAGACAGTAAGACAGTACCGTGAAAACGACGAACTTATTGTTTTGATCCCGCCAGAAGGAACACGGGCCAAAGTGGATCGCTGGAAAACGGGTTTTTATCACATTGCTAAAAATGCCAATGTGCCTATTTTATTGGGCTACGTAGACGCAGAAAACAAAGTGGCCGGCTTTGCAGACTTCTTCACCCCTACTGAGGATTTAGAACAAGATATGCTAGAAATTCGTCAATTCTACACCGAAAAAACAGGGTTAATTATAAAAAACAGCTAACCCTCTTTATTCACTAAACCGGTTCTGTTCCACTCCAGCTAACCGGTGACCACCCATGCTAGGAGCACGTCCTTGCAAAGGTTGGTAATGTAGATTCAGTAATAAACTTTCAAATACTAAACGTGCGTATTGCTGCGTATCGACGTTTGCCTGTTTGAATTTCCACTGTTTAAGATGCCACTGCTGGAGTTGAGCCGTGGCTAAAGCCGCCAGCATCCGGGGACTGCTACAAGCAAATTGATCGGAACGGATTCCTTCTTCGACAACGTCTATGACATTTTGCTCAAACCGCAGTTCAAGGTCCATAGCCTGTTCTTGCTGCTCCCGCGGTAGGCCTTTTAGCTCCATAAAACAAAAGTAATACCATGGCTTTAGAATCTCCATCGCATATATTTCGCCGTAAACAATTGCTCTTAAACGCTCAACCGGCTCAAGGTTTTGTTGCCGTAAACTGCCGATAACCTCATCAATAGTAGTGCGCAGAACACCTTCTATTACCGATGCCAGATCATTCTTGCTGCCTATATAAGCATATAGCCCCCCCATACTAATTTCGGTCTCGCGACTCAAATCCCTCAGGCTCATAGCCTGAAAGCCCTTAGTATTTGCTAGCTTAAAGGTAGCTGAGAATATTTTTTTGAGATTAACCACCGCAACATTAGGATTTTTAATCTGCATCTTATCTTTATGGGCATTGAAAACATTTAGCCAAAATGATTCTCCTTGCAAATCATACGACTCCGTAAATGCCTCCATACTAATCTCGTAGGGCCAAACAGCCATGAGTGGATTACCTGATTATTATTAGTAAGTGCAGAAGTGTATTACGTAAGCAAATTTTTGTTAACCTTTTGTCACAGCGCTGTAAATCCACGCTACAAAAGCGACGGGCATAAAAAAACCCCCTCTCAAAGCAAGAGGAGGTTTTACAATCTTAAACGAAGATAAGAGCCGCTATAACATAGCTTGTAGAGCAGCCTTCGCATCAGCGCTCGGCATATGGTTAAAGCTAACAACGATTTCAGCAAGCTCTTTAGCTTCAGACGCCGCCATATCATTCTCGATAACCTGAGCCATATTTGCCTTGTCTTCAGCCGTAGCAGCATGCTGTATGTTATGGACTGCTAATGCGACTGCGCGAAAAGCCCGGCCAGTAGCCTCGTCTTCAGAAATAGCCTTCAAAGTGACTTTTTCTTCAGCAGAAGGGAAGTGGTTTAGGTTTACCAACACGCCAGCTATGGATTTAGCTGCAGACTCATTATCAGCCATCGCAAATTGTGAAAATATGCCTAATGCTGCTACCAACAACACTTTATTCAATAGTGGTGATTTCATGACGTCCTCCTCAAGACAATTTATGTGGAACTAGTGTAACTGAAGCCACAGAAATTAAATAGCACGCCGAGATGAACTACATCCAGTAGGAAAGTATCGCCGCAGATCCCGCAAGGATGCACAGCAGCAGGGAGAACAACCGCAACCCTTCATGGGAAACCAGATGTAGCGTTCGCATCGCAACCCAGTAGCCAGCAAGTGCGGCAGGCATTAACGGCAACGAAATAATCATCTCCTTCTGCCCAAATCTGTCTACAGCCGTCAGCATGATTAATGTCATGATGGAACTGACTATGAAAAATGCCGCCAAGTTCGCTCGTATAAAGTCACTACCTTCATGCTGCATCACCAATGCCATTGGTGGGCCACCTATTCCCGAGCTAGTTCCCATAAAACCCGATAAAAGACCTGCGGAGAACATTGAAGCCTTGGTTGCTCTGAGCCGCAGCCCGCTCAAGCTGAGCAATACCGCGGCAATCACTGACACACCAAGAAAAAGTGCAAGCCCTTGAACGTCCATCCAAATCAGAAGCAATCCCCCTACTACAGTGCCCGGCACTCTTCCTAAGATAGCAAACCGCAGATCAGTGAATGAAACCGCGTGACGATGCTTGACAGCGTTAGCGATGGATAAGGTCAGTGCGGAGATCGTGATTGGAGCCGGCACGTAAATTGGATCAATAAAAAAGAGGACTGGCGCTGAAATTATGGCTAAACCAAAGCCAATAGAGCTTTGCACATAAGATCCTACAAAAATAATCAGCATCGCGGCAAAAATTTCAGGGGCCAGCAAAACAGACGTCCTCACTATGGTGTGTGAGCGGATCATAACCGCTTCACTCGCCCCATGGAACCTGCAACGAATGAAACTAACACCTTCTTTACATTTACCGAACGCCTTAATTCTTATACTGGCATCGCTTCATCCATGGCAAGCGGCGGGAGAGTAAATACAGTTTAATAAGCGCTAGTTGCCGTACTACGCAGCGGTCTTCTACAATAGGCACCAACATTGATTTTCAGCATTAACTAGGAGCGCTCATGAAAACCAAAGCGGCCGTCGCCTTTTCCGCAGGCAAACCATTAGAAATAGTCGACGTAGATCTTGAAGGACCAAAATCTGGCGAAGTGCTTATTGAATTAAAGGCTACTGGAATATGCCACACTGATGCATTCACCTTATCTGGCGACGACCCAGAAGGCGCCTTTCCCGCCATACTCGGTCATGAGGGTGCCGGAGTCGTAGTAGAAGTAGGGCCTGATGTTAAATCTGTTCAGGTCGGCGATCATGTTATTCCGCTATACACTCCGGAATGCAGGCAGTGCGATTTTTGCTTGAACCCCAAAACCAACCTTTGCCAATCTGTCCGCGCAACCCAAGGCCAAGGACTCATGCCCGACGGCACCAGCCGTTTTTCGCTGGATGGTAAGCCTATACTTCACTATATGGGCTGCTCTACTTTTTCGAATTTTACGGTACTACCAGAAATAGCTGTTGCGAAGATTCGCCCAGACGCACCTTTCGATAAAGTTTGTTATATCGGTTGCGGTGTCACCACCGGGGTCGGCGCCGTGGCCTTTGATGCCAAGGTAGAGCCTGGCAGCACGGTCGCCGTATTTGGGCTTGGTGGTATTGGGTTGAACGTCATTCAAGGCGCAAAAATGGTCGGAGCGACCAGAATAATCGGCGTGGATATCAATCCTAACCGCGAGGCATTGGGCCGAGAATTCGGCATGACGGATTTCGTAAACCCAAAGGAAGTCGACAGCGTCACCGAATCGATAGTTGATATGACCGGTGGTGGCGTGGATTATTCTTTTGAATGCATAGGCAACGTGAACACGATGCGCCAAGCTCTAGAATGCAGTCACAAAGGCTGGGGGGAATCTTTTATTATAGGTGTGGCGGGAGCTGGCCAGGAAATATCAACCCGCCCCTTCCAGCTGGTGACAGGCCGATCATGGAAAGGCAGCGCATTTGGCGGCGCACGTGGACGCACAGATGTTCCAAAAATCGTCGATTGGTACATGGATGGCAGAATAAAAATCGACCCGCTTATTACCCATACCATGCCTTTAGGTGACATCAATAAAGCGTTTGATCTTATGCATGCAGGGAAAAGCATCCGCTCAGTGGTTTTATACTAGTCATCCACTTACGAATTGATAAATAAGATCAATTGACCCCATTAAACTCGGCGAGGGTTTTTTATGAAATATCTACACACTATGGTTCGCGTTAACGATTTGGAAAAATCATTGGATTTTTACTGCAACAAGCTCGGCCTTATCGAGCTCCGTAGAAACGACTATGAGAAAGGCCGCTTCACCTTAGTTTTTCTCGGCGCTGATGAAAACAGCGAAGCGCAAGTAGAACTTACCTATAATT
>Ga0308001_10001653_pt1 | contig 9941 bp, 8 predicted proteins | sample Neamet5_FD_203167 | JGI IMG/M metagenome (GOLD analysis project Ga0308001, IMG submission 203167) | Marine microbial communities from water near the shore, Antarctic Ocean - #5 | ecosystem: Environmental > Aquatic > Marine > Unclassified | place: Southern Ocean | collected 2014-06-04
ACTCCTACAGGCGTTATTTAGCGTTCGCAGTGGCCAGGTAGAGGGGCAATTGTCGGCGCTTGATGCTTCTTGTTATCTATCTGGATTACTGATTGGCTCGGACATTATCGGCTCGCTCGGCGCCATGGAGAGGTACACTGGGCCGATTTCGGTGGTCGATGTTATCGGCGATGCGCCGCTCAGTGATCGCTACCAACGCGCAATGGGTGCGCTCGGTGTCGTCGCAGAACTCTGTGATGCGACGCAGATCGCGATGTCGGGTTATCGGCTGATTTATCAATCGCTCTACGCGGACGGATGACAATGACAGACAAGTTTGAAACATGCTTTAGGCACATGCCGCTGGTGGCGATTTTACGAGGCGTGTATCCCGAGCAGGCGGTGGCGATTGGTGAGGCGCTTTATACCGCGGGTATCTGCATTATTGAGGTGCCACTCAACTCCCCGGAGCCGCTGGCGAGTATTAAAAAATTAAGCCTCGCTCTGGGGGATCGGTGCGTGATTGGTGCTGGCACCGTATTGACCGTGGATGACGTGCTTGGTGTTGCGGCGGCGGGTGGTGAAATTGCGGTCAGTCCGAACACCGATGTGGCGGTCATAAAGTGTAGTCTTGCGATGGGCATGACGCCGATGCCGGGCTGGGGCACGGTCAGTGAAGCGCTGGTCGGCTACCAAGCTGGTGCGCGCTACTTAAAGTTGTTTCCAGCGATCACCTATGGCCCGCAACACGTGGCTAGTGCGCGCGCGGTACTTCCGCCCGATTGCAAGATTGTCGCGGTGGGCGGGATCGATGCCAATTCGGTAGACGACTGGTTAGGTGCTGGTGTCGACGGGCTCGGAATAGGCTCCGACATCTACCCCATGGGTGGCGACGTCGAGCGTGTGCATCGTGCCGCGCTGACCTTTACTCGCGCACTGCGGTCGCGTAACAAATAGAGCTGAGAACATGCTTACAGCGACATTAATCGACACCCTTGAGGTCAAAAATCAATTGGGCGAGGGGGTCATTTGGGACTCCGATGCCGGTGCCGCATGGTGGACCGATATCGATGGTATGACGCTCTATCGTTATGATTGGTGCGATCGGCGGCTGGCGCATTGGGCGACACCCGAGCGCCTTGGCTCGTTTGCTCTGGTGGCCAGTAGCGACGATCTTATCTGCGCTTTTGCCAGTGGCTTCGCCTATTTTAATCCAGTCAGCGCAAAGTTACGGTGGCTGCAACGGGTGACAGAGGCCGGCAGTGGTCTTCGTTTAAATGACGGCCGTGCCGATCGGCACGGCCGTTTCTGGGCCGGCAGCATGGTCGAGAGTGGCGAACCGGGCGGCGGCGCGCTCTACTGCCTCGATCAGCGGTTGACGATGAGCCGCAAGCTGTCGGGGCTGACGATATCCAATGGTCTTTGCTGGAGCCCCGACTCGACAATCATGTACCACACGGACTCGCCGACTCGATGTATTTATCGTTACGATTTTGATCCGCAGAACGCCACCCTAGACAACCGCAAGCTCTGGGTGACAACCGAAGATGGTTGTTTTCCCGATGGCGCCACGGTCGATTCGCAAGGCTATCTCTGGAGTGCCCAGTGGGGCGCGAGTCGCATTGTTCGTTACACGCCAGATGGAGAGGTTGATTTCATTTTACTGTTGCCGATGAGTCAACCCAGTTGCGTCGCTTTTGGGGGACCGAATTTGGATGTGCTTTTTGTCACCAGTGCGCGTCAGGGGATGAGTTCTGAAGCTTGCGCTGCGCAGCCCGAGGCGGGTAATCTGTTAGTTTTTCAGACCGATGTGACGGGCATTGCCGATCCGTCGTTTGTTCCGCAATGATGGTCATCGGGCCGGTGATAAGCAGTTTTCTTGATGGTCAGACGGTTTTTTGACCTGACAGAAGCGCTTGTCGTTGGGGCTGGCGTTGAGTGTTGGATGCGTATTACCGTTAAAAAATGCGCTTCATCAATTGCCCAGGAGTAATGCTCTAGCTGAGTAATTAGTCTGTTTGGCTGTAGATAAAAATCAAAAGGAGAGCGTTGTTGGCCGACCTAATAGCAGCGTAAACGGGGATCAAATGCGCCCTTGTGGATCTATGTACGTCCGGTTATTTACGCTGGTGCGATCGCCGGTTGATGGCGCTTAATTTCGCCTGTTGGGTCCATGATTCAACGGTGAATCGGATGGTATTGCTGGCGATAGTTGGCAACCCTAGTGCGCAGCAGTCAAGCGGCGTTTTTGTTGCCATAATAGGCGGCGGGCGCTTCAGAAAGTGCGCAGCGCAGTTCACAAATTAAACCCATAGCGGCGCTGAATCGTCGCCACATTTTAGGGAATAATCCAATGCACGCACACCGAGGTTCATCGCGCAGTCTACCGATCACTCGTGGCCTGCTCGCCTGTTTTGGCCTGTTACTGGCGCTATTTGGCGCCAATATTAACCAACAACTATCGGCTCAGTTGGGTGATGCCAGTGCCATTGTTGCGCGAGTTAATGACCAGCCGATCACCAACGACTTGGCTGAAAATCGGGCGCAGCGGCTTTGGGGTGCAGCCTATTTAGCTTTGACGTCGGCGCAGCAGCGCTCGATTGTCGAATTACTGATCGATGAAGAACTGTTGCTGCAGCGTGCCGAAAGCCTTCAGTTGGCGACCACCGATCCCGGTCTGCGCAAGATCATGGTCGCCGTGGCGATCGAGCAGGTGGTGAATGAGTTTCGGCGCCAACCGATCACTGAGCAACAATTATTGGCTTTTTATCGGACACATCGATCAATCTTCGAAGCGCCGATTAAAATTGCTGTGGACGCGGTGCGCTTGGATCCCGAGGTCGATGTGTCAGTGGTCGAGGCGTTGCTGGCTGAGGGGCGCACTCTGGCATCGATCGTCGCGACGTTGGAGCACCAATATTTGGCACCACGCAGTCCCTTAACTGCGGGCCAACACCATCGAATACTCGGTGGCGCGTTCGCCCGTCGGGTGCTAGCGCTCGACGAGTTTGAGGTCAGTCGAGCAATGGTGCGTTCCGAGGGGAGTTATTTTTTTCAGGTGACCGATATCGAGACTCGCGCGCCAGATGCAGACAATTTTGAGATTCTCCGCGAACGAGTAGCCGGCGAATATTCGCGCCGTGGTCGGCGGCTGGCGCTGGAAACTAAACTTGATACGCTGTGGCGTCGGGCGCAAATTAATAGCCAGCTTGGCGATCTCGAAAGACACTGATGCATGCACCTAAACGTCATCAATTGTCGGCACTTGGGTGGCTCGCGCTGAGTTCGTTGCTCGGCGCTCTATTGGGGTTGATCGACGCCGAGCAATGGCGGTTCGCACCGGCGTGGGATGAGGGGTATGCGGCCGAGGTTAACGGCTCTGAAATTACGCGTGTGAACTATCAACGGGCCTTAGCGCTAGTCTCCAAAGACCGACGTGAGCCGATGAAATTGGCCGACCGGCAGCTTGTTATGCAGCGGCTTATCGAAGCAGAATTGCTAGTTCAATTTGCTACCCAAAACAATTTAGAGCGCCTAAACCCGCGTCTGCGTAGCGCCATTTTGCAGTCGTTGGTTACGCAGTTAGACATGCAAAATCGGGCTGACGGCGATGGCGGCTTTCAGGTCGCTACCAGCAGTTACGTGGCAGCCCTGCGTGAAAGTGCCGATATTGTTTATGGGGTTGACCCATGAGGCGGTGGTATTTTCTTTTGGTGGCAATCTCAATGCTGCATATTGGTATCGCGGAGGCACACAACCGCAGCCAATCATTTTCTTCTTGGACTATCGATGATCGGTATCTGCAGATGCTGTATACCATTCCTGCGCGAGAGGTGACTCGGCTTAAAGAGCCCGAGATTATGCCGCTGGAATATATACTAATCAATTATTTAAGTGATTATATTAAAGTAAAACAAGATGAAGAAAACTGCCCGTTGGCGGTGCACACAAAGTTCCAGTCTGTGCCGAGTAAGCCGGCTTATCTGCGTATTTCCGCGGTGTTTGAGTGCCAACATTCTCTTCAGGCGGCGCCGACGACCTTAGTGATAGGCAGTTTTTTTGAGCGCTTGTCGAGCCACGTTCATTATGCGCAGGTTCTCAGACCGGGACAGGCTCCCCTCGAGTATTTGTTTACCGAGCAACGACAGCAGCAGGCGCTTGAGTTAAATGCCGACGGTTGGATGGGATCCGTACAGCAGGCGCTAATGCGGTATACGCGATTGGGTATCGAGCATATTTTTGGCGGTATTGACCACATTGTTTTTCTGTTTGCTTTGTTACTGTTGCTGCCGAATCGAACAGCGATCATATGGATGGTGTCCGGGTTTACCCTCGGGCACAGTGTCACCCTGAGCCTTGCCGTATTGGGTTGGATTGCCCCAGATGCAGCAGCCATCGAAGCCTTGATTGGGTTTAGTATTGCGCTGTTATGCGCAGAAAATATTGCCGCTAGGAATGGTGGTACGCGCGGCGTTGGTCTCGTCATCACGGTTGTTCTCGGGGCGATGATGGTGTTGTCGATTGGGCAATTTTATCCGCCAAGGGTATCGCTGTTGAGTCTCGTCGGTTTACTAATTTTTACCCGCAGTTATCTACCGCTAGTCGGTGACCCTCGAACCGCAGCGCGGTTGCGACCGCTGCTATGTGTCGCATTTGGCTTGGTACACGGATTTGGCTTTGCCTCCGGCTTGATCGATATAGGTGTACCTGCGGATCGTTTATGGTCGGCACTACTGGGATTTAATCTGGGGATAGAGTTGGCGCAATTAATGGTTATTGTAGCGCTGTGGGTGGTCGGTAAGCGTTTGGCCGAGCATTTGGCCACGCCACAGAGTAGCGCCGACGTCTGTTCGGCGCTACTCTGTGGCGTGGGTGTATACTGGTTCGTTGCGCGCAGCTATGGATTTACCCCAGTCTAATTTACACTGGGGCCGAAGCTCGGGCGCAAATATAATAAAAATAGAAGGAGTTAGGGTGTTGCAACGAACTGTACTCGTTATCGTCGCGCTGGTGATCGCCAGTTTGGTGTTCTTTATGGGTGCCGCTCCGGATATCGCATACCGGGTATTACCCGGTTATTTTCCGGATCCTACGCAAGCCTGGGATGCCACGCCCCTGGATGCTCGCGATGTGAGTGGGGATAGATTGCCATTAGCGGTGGTGCGCCAACGTTTGGTCGATGCAACGCGCGCAGACAAGCAAATACTGTTTGGCGATACCCATGTTCATACCACTAACTCGGCGGATGCTTTTATGTACAGCCTGCCGATGATGCACGGCGCGAGCGGCGCGTATCCACCGGCTTACGCCTGCGATTATGCGCGCTTTATCTCGCAGTTAGATTTTTACTTTTTGACCGATCATGCTGAGAGCTTTACCCCCAGCCAATGGCGCGATGGCATAGAATCGGTCCGCCATTGCAACCGTATGGCGGGGGATCCTATGAATCCAGATATTGCAGCTTTTATCGGATGGGAGTGGACCCAGGTCGGCGCTACTGCGCAGGGTCATTACGGGCACCACAATGTGTTGTTTAAGGATGACCAAGCGGATCTGTTACCAGCGCGTCCGATTGCTGCCACCGGCATGGGCGTGGCGACTGTGGCCGCGCGCTCAGGTTCTGCGCGACAGTCGGGGTTGTTGGGGTTGCTCGATCCACGGCACCGTGATTACTACGCATCTTATAACGACTGGGTGATGCAAATGGCCGCGGTACCGGCCTGTGAGACGGGGATTGCCAGCCCCGATCTTCCGGTGGAATGTTTTGAGGCGGTTGCCACACCCGGAGAATTATTCGCTAAACTCGACGAGTGGGGTTTTGAAACTATGGTGGTTCCCCACGGGACTAGTTGGGGATTTTACAGTCCACCCAACTCAAACTGGATACACCAACTGACCGCGGACAACGTCGACGCCGATAAAACCAAGCTGATTGAGGTCTATTCCGGTCACGGTAATTCTGAACAATATCGAGATTTTTCTGCCCGTAAGCGCAATGCTGCAGGCGACTGGGTGTGTCCGCCACCGCAAGCCAACTACCTGCCGAGTTGTTGGCAGGCGGGCGAGATTATTCTCAAGCGCTGTTTGGCGGACGGCGACAGCGCTAAAAATTGTCAACTTCGCGCGGCGCAAGCGAGGCATAATTTTGTTCAAGTGGATGGTGTTCAAGGCTTCATGACCGTGCCCGGTCATGTCGCGGAGGAGTGGTTGGACGCCGGTCAGGCCCGCGATATATATTTGCCAGCGTTCAATTACCGACCGCAAAAATCGGTGCAGGCAGGATTGGCGGTACGAAATCTCGATGATCCAGACAATCCACTGGGTTATCGTTGGGGTTTTATCGGCTCGACCGATACCCATTCGGCCCGCGCAGGAAACGGTTTTAAGCAGCTTCAGCGCTTAAATACGTCGGATGCAACCGGTGTGCGCAGTGAGTTTTGGCGCGATGTTTTTGCATCGTCCGCGGTAGTCAGCGAGTATGGCACTCAGTCGCTGAGCGCAGACCAAATAGACCCGGCGAGCGCGAAGATTTTTGCCTCTGAGTTTGAGCGCACCACGTCGTTCTTAAACGTTGGTGGTATTGCCGCCGTGCACTCGCAGGGACGTAATCGCGAGGCGATTTGGGACGCGATGCAGCGACGCGAGGTCTACGGTACTAGTGGTCATCGCATCTTACTGTGGTTTGACTTGCAGCAGACGAACGCAACCGTGCCTATGGGTAGCGTCGTCAAAAGTAACACCACGCCGCGCTTTCAGGTTGAGGCGATCGGTTCATTGAAGCAACTGCCCGGATGTCCCGATTATGTTGTCGACGCTCTGGAGAAGCGGCACCTTGAAAAAATGTCGCTCGGCGAGTGCTACCATCCGTCGGATGAGCGCTACCACATTGCGCGCGTCGAAGTGGTTAAAATCCGCCCGCAGGCATCCACGGATGAGGACATCGGCGGGTTGATTAAAGATCCTTGGAAAGTGTTCGACTGTGAACCCTCGCCACTGGGCTGCAAGGTTGAATTTGAAGATCCGGATTTCGTCGCTGAGGGGCGAGATGCACTTTACTATGTGCGGGCCATGGAGGAACCTATTGCGACTATCAACGGCGCCAATTTACGCACTCATTACGACCCAGACGGCAAGGCGGTCGGCACCGACATGTGCTTTGGTGACTATCGCACTGATGCCGACGACGATTGTCATGCGGTGCATAATCAGCGGGCTTGGTCATCGCCCATTTTTGTCGATTATCGGCACGCAAAATAGGACAACAATATGCCGCAAGCACTGGTTACCGGAGCGTCTGACGGAATAGGTCTAGAGTTCTGCAAAATATTGGCCGAGCGCGGCTACGATTTGATCTTGGTGGCGCGCAGGCAGCAGTTACTCGACACAGCAAGCCGGCAATTAAGCGCTGATTACGGGGTTAGGTGCGAAGTGATTGTCGGCGATTTGAGTCTGCCGAAGGCAGCCCAAAAGTTGTTTGATAACACCCAAGAGCGCGATTTACGCGTCGATTTTTTGATTAACAACGCGGGTTTATTGCAAAATGGATTTTTTACCGATATCGACCTCCAGCGTCAGGAGCAAATGATGTCGGTAAACATGCTCGCGTTGACGTCGCTGACCCATTTATACGCCAACGACATGCGCGCCAGGGGCGGTGGTCATATACTCAACGTGTCGTCTCTCGCCGCCGCAACACCAATACCCAACCAAAACGTTTACGCCGCCAGTAAAGCCTACGTACTGGCATTTTCGCAGGCGCTGGCGAATGAACTCAAGGCGGTTAATTCAGGGGTCAGCGTGACCGCACTCTGCCCCGGTTTTACCGCCACAAAAATGATGGATAATCCTGATCAGGGTGCTCGTTTGTCGATACCGTCGATATTGCTGCAACCGGCGCGCGAGGTTGCGCAGCAGGGCATCGACGCGTGCCTCGCAGGGCGCTCGATTTGGGTACCTGGATTGGCTAATCGAGTGACCAGTTGGGTTGCCGCAGTATTACCAAACGCATTATTGTTGTCGGCGGTAGGCCGTTTTTACCGTAAAAACATGCGCTAAATCGGCGCATACAACGTTGTCAAAGAGGGTCTACTATGAGTGCTCAAGGAGCTAGCCAAATCCCAGCGAAAGTTCTTATAACTGGGGCCAATGGCTTTATTGGTGGTGCGTTAATGCGCCACTTCCGAGCACAAGGTGCGGCCGTTGTGGGCGTCGATTTGGTTGCCGTCGGCGACGATATCGTCGCTGGTGATATTGCCAAACCAGACACTTTCCGGCAACTTTTGCTCGATTGTGATGTGCTTGTGCACACTGCAGCGATTGTCTCCAATGCTATGTCAGACGTGGATATGTGGACGGTTAACGTGGCGGCGACGGCGAATTTAGTGGCCTGCGCGGCTGATTGCCAAGTTGAGCGCTTTGTGCACATTTCATCGATTGTGGTCTACGGAAATAGCGCCGCAGGCGAATTGGATGAGAACCATCCGGTGCATGCGGACGGCGGCAGTTACGTGTTAACCAAACTGGCTGCCGAGCATGCGGTATTGGCGACGACCGTAAAAAGTGACATGGAGGTGGTGATTATCCGTCCTGGCGATGTTTATGGTCCCGGCAGTCGTCCCTGGGTCGTGTTACCTTTGGAGGCGATTGCCAAAGGCCAGTTCGTATTGCCAGCTAAGGGAGAGGGTTTTTTTCGACCGATCTTTATCGATGATTTGATCCATGGCATTGGTTTGGCGGTCTCGACGCCGGAGGCGGCGGGCGAGGTGCTTAATTTGTCCTGTCGCGGCTACATCACTACGCGGGAGTTTTTTTCGCATCATTTCCGCTGGTTAAATAAGCGTGGCCCACTGGCCGTACCGACCGGGTTGGCCCTGGCGGGGGCGGCCATGGCTACCAAAATCGCCAATTTAACCGGCGGTATTAACGAGGCATCGACGGCCACGGTTTTGCAGTTGTCGACCAAGAGTTGGTTCAGTATCGCCAAGGCAGAGCGCATTCTCGGTTGGACGCCCCGAGTGGCCTTTGATGATGGCATGCAACGCTCGAGGCTCTGGGCGCAAGAACAGGGGCTAGTCAAGGATAAACGGGCCTAGAATCGACTATATTTATCGAGGGCGGCCGGTCTGCTTGCGCTCGCTGGTGCGCCACGGCGGGGTGGTTTAAGCGGTCAACGTGATGAGCTATTAGAGCCACCAGCAACAGGGGCCACCAGCTATCAGAGCCTTTAGTAACCAAAGCCTTTAAAAATCAGAACATTCAGCAACTATAACTACCAGCCACCATAGCCATCAGCCAGCCGTGAACCACGGCGATCACCCCGCCGATTCGGTATCCGACAGGCTAGTTCCGTCGAGCGTGAACGTGACCTCCTTGGGCAGTAACTCTTGATCACAAGCCGAACAGGCTATGCGCATTTTTAGTCGGCATCCACAGGGTCGATGAACCAAGCTGATGGTCGGGTCTAGGTGGTCGGTTGGCCAGCGACTACCCCACTCCATCAAGGCCAACATCACTGGATAGATATCTTGGCCTTTTTGTGTCAGCTTATAGCGCATATGACGGCTGCTTAGTTGTTTGGTTTTAGCGATAATTTGTTTGGCTAACAGCAGGCGTAGGCGCTCAGACAACACGTTAGTTGCCATCTGGGTGTCCTGTTGGATAGCTTGAAAACTGTTAAGGCGGGTAAACAAGCAGCGGATAATGAGCGCCGACCAACGGTCGCCAATCACGTCGGCAATCTCGTCGAACAGGGCGATCTGTCGCTGCTTTAAAACTAGGTTACTCTTGCGGCGACGGCTGTATGGTTTGACTCCATCTTGTATTTCTACGCGCTCGATTACCCAATCGACGTCGCGGCTGTGCAGCGGGGCACGACATGCCAGGCATTTGGGTATGGGAGTAGAGATGTTTCGGCAGTTTTTATGGGTTAGTTGAAGGTTGATTTTTTCCGGTCGTTGTCCCCA
>Ga0308001_10001654_pt1 | contig 9935 bp, 10 predicted proteins | sample Neamet5_FD_203167 | JGI IMG/M metagenome (GOLD analysis project Ga0308001, IMG submission 203167) | Marine microbial communities from water near the shore, Antarctic Ocean - #5 | ecosystem: Environmental > Aquatic > Marine > Unclassified | place: Southern Ocean | collected 2014-06-04
TGGAATTGTAATTGAAAAAAAACCGTAAGTATTTGTAATTGTTCCAGCATTAATATTCGGAATAATAATGTTCGCTCCAATTATGGATTCATTACTATTTTCATCTAAAACATAACCATTTAAAGTAAAGTTTTCTTGAGAATAGCTTATAAATGAAAAAATTAATAATATTAATTTTAAAAGAGATGACTTTAAGCGATACATAAACAAATTTATTACAGATGCAATGACAATAATCATGACAATTAAATAAATTAAAATTATTTAATTTTTGACTCTAAATTATTTTTAATACAATCTAAGAATTCTTGAGTATTTAAATAGTGAGATCTATTTAACTCTTTTCCGTGAATTAAAATGGCAAGGTCTTTGGTCATTTTTCCACTTTCAACTGTTTCAATACATACGGTTTCTAAATCTGAACAAAATTTCACTAATTCAATATTATTGTCTAATTTCCCTCTATGTGTAAGTCCCCTTGTCCATGCAAAAATCGATGCTATTGGATTAGTCGAAGTCTCATTTCCTTTTTTGTGTTCTCTATAGTGCCTTGTTACAGTACCATGTGCAGCTTCAGCTTCCATCGTTTTGCCGTCAGGAGTTACTAAAGTTGAGGTCATTAGTCCTAACGAACCAAATCCTTGTGCAACGGTGTCAGATTGAACATCTCCATCATAGTTCTTACAGGCCCAAACAAAGCCTCCATTCCATTTCATGGCAGCTGCAACCATATCATCAATTAAACGATGTTCGTAAGTAATTCCAGCTTTTTTAAATTTATCTTTAAATTCTGTTAAAAATACTTCTTGAAAGATATCTTTAAATCTACCGTCATAAGCCTTTAAAATTGTATTTTTTGTAGATAAATATAACGGCCATTTCTTAGTCAGAGCTTGATTCATGCATGATCTTGCAAAACCAAAAATTGAGGAATCTATATTGTACATACTCATAGCTACACCATCTTCTTGGAAATTATAAACTTCCCATGATTTTGCTTTATCACCGTTTTCTGGTGTAAATGTCATTGTAAGTTTTCCTTTTCCGTGAGTAACTATATCGGTAGCCTTATATTGATCTCCAAAAGCATGTCTTCCTATACAAATAGGTTTAGTCCATCCCTGAACATACCTTGGAACATTACCCATTATGATAGGTTCTCTAAATACCGTTCCTCCAATAATGTTTCTAATAGTTCCATTGGGAGATCTCCACATTTTTTTTAAAGTGAATTCTTTTACCCTGTCCTCATCAGGTGTGATGGTAGCACATTTAATACCTACGTTGTATTTATTTATAGCTTCAGCAGAATCAATTGTTACCTGGTCGTCAGTGAAGTCTCTGTTTTTTACACCTAAATCATAATATTTTATATCAAGATCTATAAATGGAAGAATAAGTTTAGATTTGATAAAATTCCAGATTATTCTAGTCATTTCATCACCATCAAGTTCAACTACAGGATTTTTAACAATAATTTTTTTCATGAAGGACAGTGAAATTAGATTTTAATTTCTTTGATTCTAGCTTTTTTCCCTGTTAATTCTCTAAAATAGTATATCCTAGATCTTCTCACTCTACCACGCTTATTAACTTCAATCTTTTGAATTGTAGGTAAATTTATCGGAAAAATTCTTTCAATACCAACTGTACCAGACATTTTTCTAATGGTAAAAGTTTTGGTTAATCCAGTTCCTTTAATTTGAATAACAACCCCTTTAAAAAACTGAGTACGGACTTTTTCTCCTTCTCTAATTTCATAAAAAACAGTTATTGTGTCTCCTGATTTGAAGTTTGGGATTTCTTTTTTTGCAAGAAATTCATCTTGAACAAATTTTACTAAAGATTCCATTTTGTAAATTTTTATTTAAGTTGTATAACATCCACGATTATCGTCAGCGGTTATATCAAATGGATTGCAAATTTACTATTTTTTTTTCTTCCAAAGAAATTTAGTTAATTAAAAAAATCTGGACGAATTTTTTTAGTTCTTTCTAGAGATTTTTCTTCTCTCCACTGTTCAATTTTTCCTTTATTTCCTGAAAGTAAAATATTTGGAACTTTCATGTTTTCAAAATTAGCCGGCCTAGTATAAACTGGAGGAGCAAGAATCCCATCTTGAAAAGAGTCGCTCAGAGCAGAAGTTTCATCACCTAATACACCAGGAATTAGCCTAATAATGGAGTCACATAACACTGCTGCAGGTAATTCTCCTCCAGATAAAACATAATCTCCAATTGATATTTCCATTGTTATTAATTTATCTCTTATCCTTTGATCTACCCCTTTATAGTGGCCACAAAGAATAATTAAGTTTCCCTCTATTGATAATTTATTTGCAATCTTTTGATTTAATATTTCTGCATCTGGTGTCATGTAGATTACTTCTTTATAATCTCTTTGATTTTTTAAAAAATCAATACATTTTTTTATAGGTTCAATCATCATTACCATACCTGATCCACCTCCAAATTGATAATCATCAACTTGCTTTCTTTTATTAGAAGCATAATTTTTTAAATCATGAAAGTGAATTTCTACTATTTTTTTTTCAATAGCTCTTTTTATAATAGAAGCATTGAATGGACTTTCTATTAATTGAGGCAAAACACTTATTATATCAATTCTTACCATAGTTATTCAAAAATTAACTTTTCTTTTTCTCCTTCAGGACTAACAAAGGTTATTTGATTTATTTTTATTTCGCTTTCGAGACTTAAAATATCTTTTGTGTTTTTAATTAACTCCCCATTTATTTCTGTTAATATATATCCTGGTGAAATCCCCATTCTATATAAAGTATTATTCCTGTGATTTAACACTTTAACTCCATTTTTTAAACCTAAAACTTCTAATTCTTCTTTGGACATATTTTTTAATTGCATGCCATAAAATTCAATATTTTCATTTTTTTCTAAAATAACTTTTAGCTTTATTTCAATATTATTCCTGACAATTCCAACTAATATAATGTCTCCAGGTCTTTTGGTGCTTAAATAACCTGATAAGTCCGAAAATTTAGTTATATCTAATTTATCTAAACTTAAAATTATATCACCTTTTTTTATTCCTGCTGTAGCTGCACCCATAGACGGTTCCACATCGTTAACATAAAACCCTTCAGTTAATAATATGTTCAATTCGTCAGCATTTCGAGAATTAAGTCCAAATCCAGTAACACCCAATAACCCTTTTTGAACATTACCAAACTCAATTATATCTTCAAATATTTTTCTAGCTACATTACTTGGAACAGCAAAGGAATATCCTACAAATCCTCCGGTTCCACTAGTAATAGCTGTATTAATACCAATTAAATCTCCAGAAGTATTCACAAGTGCTCCTCCGCTATTTCCTGAGTTAACTGCAGCATCAGTTTGAATAAATGATTGGTTTTTTGAGTCATAGTCATTTAAGTCCCTCGATTTTGCACTAATAATTCCAGCGGTAACAGTTGAAGTTAAATTAAAAGGATTGCCTACTGCTAAAACCCATTCTCCAATTTTAGTTTGATCTGAGTCAGCAAATCTTATATATGGAAATGTTTCATTACTATCAATTTTTAATACTGCTATATCAGCTACTTCATCAGATCCAATTAAATCAGCTTTATAGCTTTTATTATTATTCGTTGTTATTTCAATAGTTGTGGCATTTTCTATAACGTGATAGTTTGTTATAATGTAGCCATCTTTTGAAATTATAACACCTGAACCCATACCAATTCTTGTTCTATTGTTTTGGTTATTATTAAAATAATTCCAAACTGATGAGGATCCGCTAGAAATACTGGTATTTTTTACGTGAACAACTGAATTAATTGTTTTTTCAGCAGCTACTGTAAAATCTACGTTAGTATTGGATTTTGTTGATGGATTTGGATCATAAGAAATATTTACCATTCTATTTTCTGAAAAAGAGTTTTCAGAGGGTATATTATGTTCAAAATTTAAATTATGGATTAAAAGAGCTACAACTCCACCTATAATAGATATGGTAAAAGGGATAATGATTTTTTTCATTTGTTAATAATTTTATTCAAAATTAAATTTTTAAACAATAAGAAAATATATTTTAACTACATTTTAACAGCATCAACTTTTTTTTATCTTCGTGGTCTATTAGCTATGAAAATTAAATTTCAGAAATATCAAGGTACAGGAAATGATTTTATTATTATCGATAATAGGTCTTTAAGTTTTCCGATTACAAATAAGATCTTAATTAATCGTTTATGTAACAGAAAACTTGGAATTGGTTCAGATGGTTTAATTGTAATAAATCCATCGAAAAATACAGATTTTGATATGTTATATTTTAACTCAGATGGTAATATAGGCTCTATGTGTGGAAATGGCGCTAGATGCTCTGTAAAGTTCGCACATGATAATAATCTTATTAAAGACAAAACTATATTTAATGCATTTGATGGAAACCATTCTGCAAGCATAAAAGATAAAAATGTTTTTCTTTCAATGAAAAATGTTATAAATATTAAGAACTTTGGAAAAGATTTATTTTTAGACACAGGTTCTCCCCATTATATACGCATTGTTGATAAATTAGAAGGTTTTGATGTGTTTAAAGAGGGTAAGAAGATCAGGAATTATCCCGAATTTAAAGAAAAAGGAATTAATGTAAATTTTGTAAAAGTCATTTCTGAAACAGAATTTTATGTAAGAACATATGAAAGGGGAGTTGAAGATGAAACCCTTTCATGTGGTACTGGAGTAACAGCAGTAGCTTTAGCAATGTATTATTTAGGAGTAACTAAATCAAAATATATAAAAATTAATACAAAAGGAGGAATTCTGAATATAGAATTTAACCCTACGGATTCTGGATTTGAAAAAATAATTCTTTCAGGAAATGTAGAATTAGTTTACGAAGGAGAATTTACAATATAGAAAAATGCAAAAAAAGAAATTAATTATAGTAATCGTAGTAACAGCTTTTTTATTTTTAGCCTTTTCATATTCATATAATTATTATAATACTTTTTATAAAGAGAATACTAATTTTTTTAAGGAAAAAATTTATATATATATACAAACTGCATCTGGTTTAGATAATCTAAAAAGACAAATTACTCCATTTTTAAAAGATTCTACGACTTTTTTTAATGCCGCTAAAAAGAAAGAATATTTTGTTAATATTAAAGCCGGTAAATATGAAATTAAAAAAGGTTTTTCAAATAATGATATAATTAGTTCTCTTAGGTCCAAAAATATTCCGATAAATGTTACTTTTAATAATATCGAGAGGTTAGAAGTATTAGCTTCTAAGGTTTCAAAAATAATCGAAGCTGACAGCACAAGTCTTATGAAGTCTTTTCTTGATAAGAAATTTTTAGCACAAAATAATTTAGATAATTACTCCGTTTTTGCTATTTTTTTACCAAATACTTATGAATTTTATTGGAATACGGATGCTGACCACTTTAGAGATAAAATGTATAAACAATTTAAATTATTTTGGAATTCATCTAGAATCGAAAAGGCCAGTTCATTTGGGTTAACTCCAATAAAAGTTTCTGTTTTAGCATCAATAGTGCAAAGAGAAACACCCAAAGTAGATGAAAGACCTACTATTTCTGGTGTTTACTACAATAGACTTAAAAAAAGAATGAAATTACAGGCAGATCCAACTGTAGTTTACACTATCAAACAGAAAAAAGGTTTTAATATAAAAATAAGAAGGGTTTTATATAAAGATTTAAAAATTAAATCTCCCTTTAATACTTACAGAAATAAAGGATTGCCACCAGGCCCAATTTATATGCCAGATATAAGTTCTATCGAGTCAGTTTTAAATTTACAAGATCATGACTATTTGTTTTTTGTAGCTAATGTTAAAAGACCTGGATATCATATTTTTGCAAATACTCTTTCACAACATAATAGAAATAAAAGACAATACACCGATTGGTTGAGGCAAAATAAGATTAAAAGATAATCAACTGATTGTCAAATAATTAAATTTTATGTATGTTTGCGCGAATTTTATATAAATATCATTTTAATGTCCAAAAGATTTAGAATTAATTTATTTTTTTCGTTAATAGTAGTTTTTTTGAGCAGTTCTTTTTTTAAACCTGCTTTTAAACCTGCTGAAATTCCTTTTTACAATAATTTAGAATATACTGTTTCTGAAAATATTATTAAACCTTCATTAAATATCATCTATTTAAAAAAGGATTTTAATGGATTTAAGGAACTGCTAGCTTTTAAAGAGTCTGGGGGAAGATATTTTTGTGTTAACAAATATGGCTACATGGGAAAATATCAATTTAATTTAAATACGTTAAAAATGTTTAAAATTAAAAATGGTAAAAAATTCTTGGATGACCCAGAACTTCAAGAAAAAGTTTTTTTATTGAACATTAAAAGAAATAAATGGATACTAAGAAATGATATAAAGTGGTTTGTTGGATCTATAATTAATGGTATAGTAATTTCGGAATCCGGAATCTTGGCTGCTGCTCATTTATCTGGGCCTGGAAATGTAAAAAAATACTTAAGAGGCAATGGTAAAAAAGATCTTAAGGATGCTCTAGGTACTTCTATCTCTTATTACATGAACTACTTTAAAAATTACGACTTATCTTTTGTTGTTGGTGTTAAAAAACCTAGATTTTAGCTAGATTGTATCAAAAATATCGAAGGTCTTTTATTGTATTTTATTGTATTTTTTTTCCAGTTTTGTATAATATCAGTTTTAATTATTTCACTTTCTAGTGTAATATCCGTTGCAATACAAAGTTTAGTTGATGGTTTTAAAAATTTCATTAAACTTAATATCAATTTTTCATTTCTATAGGGTGTTTCCATAAAAATTTGAGTTGTTAAAGTTGATTTTTTTTCTAATAATTTTATTTGTTCTATTCTTTTGTCCTTGTCAATTGGTAGATATCCATTAAATTTAAAGTTTTGACCATTCATTCCAGAAGCCATTAACGCTAAAAATATTGATGAAGGTCCAACCAAAGGAATTACTTTGATTTTTAATTCATGTGCAATTGAAACTATTTCTGCACCTGGGTCTGCTATTCCAGGACATCCGGCATCAGAAATTAAAGCCATATTATTTCCTTTCAAACAAGGTTCTAAAAAAGTCTTTATAGATTGTTTTTCAGTGAATTTATTTAATTCGTTGATAACTAATTTTGATTGATTTTTTAGAGGTAATACAGATTTAACGAAGGCTCTTCCAGGTTTTTTATTTTCAAAAATAAAATATTCTATTTCCTCAATTATATTAAGAGTACTTATATCGAATTTCTGTTTTGAAGATTTGCCCAAATAATTTGGAATTAAGTATAAAAAACCATTTTCCATAATTTAAAAAAATAAAATTTAAAATTATCTAAATAGTAAATTTCTTTGAAAGATCTTCAACATACTTTCTAAACTGCTTGTCAGTAAAGGATAGGTTGTCAACAGTTTTGCATGCATGAAGAACAGTAGCATGATCTCTGTGACCAATTTGAGAACCAATACTAGCTAATGATGCTTTTGTGAATTTTTTAGCAAAAAACATTGCAAGTTGTCTGGCCTGCACTATGTGACGTTTTCTTGTTTTGGATTGTAGGGTAGAAACATCCATTTGGAAATATTCAGAGACTATTTTTTGAATATAATCTATTGAAACTTCTCTTTTTGTATTTTTTACAAATTTATCTACAACGTTTCTAGCTAATTCTAAAGTAATTTCTTTCCTGTTAAAAGAGGATTGGGCAATTAATGAAATTATTGCACCCTCTAATTCTCTAACATTAATTTTAATATTTTTTGCAACAAAATCAATAACTTCTTCAGAAATCTCTACTCCGTCTCTGTATAATTTATTTTTTAATATTGAAACTCTTGTCTCGTAATCGGGTCTTTGTAATTCAGCCGATAAACCCCATTTGAATCTTGAAAGCAATCTTTGTTCAATATCTTGCATATCAACTGGTGCTTTGTCAGAGGTTAATATAACTTGTTTTCCATTTTGATGTAAGTGATTGAAAATATGAAAGAAAACGTCTTGTGTTCCAGTTTTTCCAGAAAAAAACTGGACATCATCAATTATTAAAACATCTATTATTTGATAAAAATGAATAAAATCATTTCTATTATTCTTTTTAACTGAATCTATATATTGTTGAGTAAATTTTTCAGCAGAAATATATAAAACAGTTTTTTCAGGAAATTTTTCCTTAACATTTACTCCAATCGCATGAGCTAAATGAGTTTTACCTAATCCAACTCCACCAAATATCAATAATGGGTTAAAAGAAGTTCCTCCAGGCTTATTTGACACAGCCATACCTGCCGATCTAGCTAATCTATTCGCATCTCCCTCAAGAAAACTATCAAAACTATAGTTGGGATTTAACTGAGATTCTATTTTTAAATTTTTAATTCCAGGAATTATAAATGGATTTTTAAGCTCAGTATTTAAACTATTCAATGGAATATTAACTTTTTGAGATGGAATATTTGATTTATATTGACTAGGGATTTTTTCTGTGAAAGGTTTTAAGTTTCCAAAAGTATTTTCCATTCTAATTATATAAACTAATCTAGCATTACTGCCTAATTCTTTGGTTAGTGCTAATTTGAGTAGTTTAACGTAATGTTCTTCCAACCATTCATAAAAAAATTTACTCGGTACTTGAACGTTCAGGATATTATCTTCAAGTTTGATAGGCTTAATTGGTTCAAACCAAGTTTTGTATGCCTGAATTTGTATATTGTCTTTAACAAATTTGAGACAATTATTCCATACAGATTCTGCAGTTATCATTAATTTAGGTATATTTTGGTTGTTATAAATAACAATAAAATTCGAAAAAGATTATTGTTTCATTATTAATAACAAATATGTGCAAATATTTATTAAAAAAAAATCATTTTGCTATTGAATTTTAACTTTTTTTTGTTCATATTATGAGTTCTTCAATTTAAAATTATTATTATCAATTTAAAGCAACATCTTGGAAGATGAAATAGAATTTTTTGTAAGATACAACGAAACAGATCAAATGTCATTTGTATACCATGGTAATTATGTTAAATATTTTGAAATGGGAAGAATTGCTTGGCTTAGAAAACTAGGTTTTTCTTATAAAAAAATGGAAGAGGATGGTGTTTTACTTCCTGTGATAGATCTCAAGATAAATTTCAAAAAACCAGCATTATTTGATGACAAGCTTAAATTGGTTACAAGATTAGTTAGAGTTCCCTCTTACATGATCGAGTTTGAATTTCAAATTATTAAAGGGGGAAGTATAATCAGCTCGGGTTATACGAAACTAGTTTTTTTAAATTCTGTTACTAATAAACCAATGAGATGTCCTAGTTTAATAATTGATGCTCTTAAAAAGGTTTAAGAACTTTTAGTTTATCCGAACCTATTTGTTTAATTAATATTATTTTTCCTTTTATTTTTGGAGCTTCAAGTCCTTTTTTGATCTTTTTATCACTTGTAAAAATTCTTGCTTCATCCCATAAATCATTTTTTATGAACTGATCTAAGGTTTTTTTACCACCTTCAACTATCACAGATTGAATATTCTTTTTGAATAAAAAATTACTAATTTCAAAAACTGATGATGAGTATAAGTCAATATCATTTTTAGTTATTTTAATGGTTTTTGCTTGATCATTGAACACATTGTAATGATCTTCTAATTGATTTTCTAAATCAATTATTATTCTCGTAGGATTTTTGCCTTTCCAATCTCTAACATTTAAATTAGGGTTGTCATTAATTACAGTATTATAGCCGACTAAAATGGCATTTTCTTTTGATCGCCATTTATGTACTAATTGCCTACTATGTTTAGAACTTATCCAAAACGGTTCGTTTGTCGAATTGTTAATTGGAGATATAAATTTGTCTGCGGATTGCGCCCATTTTAATATATAGTATGGCCTTTTGTTTTTATT
>Ga0308001_10001655_pt1 | contig 9932 bp, 7 predicted proteins | sample Neamet5_FD_203167 | JGI IMG/M metagenome (GOLD analysis project Ga0308001, IMG submission 203167) | Marine microbial communities from water near the shore, Antarctic Ocean - #5 | ecosystem: Environmental > Aquatic > Marine > Unclassified | place: Southern Ocean | collected 2014-06-04
GTATCTACGATTTCCAACGTAGAAGAATCAATCAGACGATGATCAAAAGCCTTCAACCGAATACGGATTTTTTGGTTTTGCATTATCGACTACAACCTTCTTTAAACGGGTTTAAATCTAGCCCATTCCCGCGCCAAAAAGAAAAAACCTTCTGGCCCAAATAAAATGGGTACGGGATTGTACGGGATTAACACCCCAGATGCAACTATAGGAACCCATCAAAAACAGTAGGCCGGGCGCAAAAAAGCAACGCCTGTATTATTGAATTGACCTATACTCAATACTATCATTTACTCTAAGACACTTGGTTTTATGGCTGCTCCTTTAAAGCACCTTGCAGGCCCAGCCATGGTGCTGCAGATAGCTAACCGCATTAGCGTACACATGCCCGCGTTTAATACAGCTGCTTTTATACAGCAGTTTGTAGCCCACTATGGTGAGCTAGAACTCATGCCCCGCTGCCACTGGGTAGCACAATGCTTGCACCAGCACCTGCCAAAAGACTATCCCACTGCGGTTGATATTTTGTTACAAAGCCTTGGCCCCGTGCACCCTTCCACCACAGACTTTAGTGATATTAGTTTTTTGCACCTGCCTTTTAGTTTGTCTGTAAGTAAATATGGTTTGGACTATTTTGATGAGTCTATGGCCGCTCAATATGAAATAACCCAGCGCTTTAGTGCCGAGTTTAGTATTCGTGCATTTATCCAACGATACCCTGAAAAATGTTTTGACCTGTTCCAAGATTGGATTAAAGACCCTAATCCCCATATACGGCGACTCGTGTCTGAAGGCACTCGGCCTCGTTTGCCTTGGGCCAGCCATTTGGTAGATTTGCAGGCTGATCCATCACCTATTATGCCTTTGCTTGAAGCATTAAAAGACGATCCTGAACTATATGTTAGGCGCTCTGTGGCTAATAATTTAAATGACATTGGCAAAGATCACCCAAAGCGTGTTTATGCCTTACTTACGCAATGGCAAAAACGCAGCAACAAAAAATCGAGATTGGGTAATAAACTATGCACTGCGTTCTGCCATTAAACGTTGCGAGCCAGAAGCTCTAGCACTACTTGGTTATAAAGACGCACAAGGCATCACACTAAGCCATGGCTCCATTGCACCTGCGCAAGCCAATATAGGTGAGTCGGTACAAATAAACGCTACTATTTGCAACAAAGGGAAAGCTAGTAAAGCCTTAATGGTAGATTTTGCAGTGTATTACATTAAAGCTAATGGCAAGCCTAGGCCTAAGGTATTTAAGTGGAGTCAATTGCAGCTAGCGCCTTTAGAGCAAAAGGCGCTAAGCAAAAAGCTGAACCTAGCCAACCTTTCTACACGCACTCACTTTGCTGGCCCGCATAGGGTGGACATCATCATTAATGGGCGCTGGTCTTATTTAGGCACTTTTGAGCTTAATAGATTAACAGCCATCAATAGCTCATAAATAATCCTTTACATCAAAGGGCTGAAAGACAGCCCACTAAAACCCAGCATTAGGTTTTTATTCGCTTTCAAGCACGGTGCAACAAGGGTCTGAGGCATGGCGGTGCGTCTCACACATGTTTAATACGTCTTGTTCGGCATTAGCTTGTGTAGTTTGGTTGGCTAACCAAAAAGATTGCCCAGAACAAGCTGCCACTGCAAATGCTTTGGGAGCAGTGGCTTTTTTATACTTCACATAGTGGACAATATCACGATGAGCTATTAGCTCCTTGGGTGCGGTGTCTATTTGCTTTTGGGTAAGCCCACTTCTTTCTTGTGAGCTTTGCTCATCAATCACACTGCACTGACCATCTCCTTCGCTGTAATGACGACACATACGCAGTGCTTCATTATAGGCTGCTTGCTCAGTTACTTTGTCATCGGCAAAACCTGTGGCAAAAATAGTGCCTCCAGCATCTTTAGCTATGGCAAACGCCTTATAGCCTTTACGCTTTTGGTATGTGGTATATTCATCTCTTATCCAGTCTTGCGCTGCCAAGGCTTCTGTAAATGCTGGGTTTGTGGGGCCTGAATAAGACATATCCAAAGTGGATAGGGATGAGCATGCCTGCATCAAGCCAATCAATAAAACGGTAATAATGCCTTTTAAGTAATTCATGTTTCCTGCTCCTTAATATAGTGTCTATTAAAGCTAGCACATGAAATTTTATTCGCCTGTTTTTTGCTTCTTTTTTTTGCTTCTGTTTCTTGGCTTAATTTTAGCTAATTTACAGGCACAAAAAAGCCCCCTTGATATGCACCAAGGAGGCTTTTTTTACAGCTTATATGGTAGCGCTTAAGCTAGGATACGAGCTACAACACCAGCACCAACAGTACGGCCACCTTCACGAATAGCGAAGCGTAAACCTTCATCCATTGCGATTGGGTTAATTAGCTCAACAACCATTTGGATGTTATCACCAGGCATTACCATTTCTACGCCTTCAGGCAATTCACAAGCACCTGTGATGTCTGTAGTACGGAAGTAGAACTGTGGACGATATCCCTTAAAGAAAGGAGTGTGGCGTCCGCCTTCGTCTTTGCCTAGTACGTATACTTCAGCTTCAAACTTGGTGTGAGGAGTGATTGAACCAGGCTTAGCTAGTACTTGACCACGTTCCACATCTTCACGCTTAGTACCACGTAGTAGTACACCAACGTTCTCGCCTGCACGACCTTCGTCAAGCAACTTACGGAACATCTCAACACCAGTACAAGTAGACTTGGTAGTATCTTTAATACCAATCATTTCCACTTCGTCACCAACGTTTACGATGCCGCGCTCAATACGACCCGTTACAACAGTACCACGGCCCTGGATTGAGAAAACGTCTTCGATTGGCATGATGAAGTTACCATCAATCGCACGCTCTGGCTGTGGGATGTAGCTGTCTAGTGCGTCAACTAACTTACGCACTGCAGTAGTACCCATTTCGTTTTCATCTTCGCCGTTCAATGCCATCAAAGCAGATCCTGGGATGATTGGCGTGTCGTCGCCTGGGAATTCGTACTCGTCCAGAAGCTCACGAAGCTCCATTTCAACAAGCTCTAACATCTCAGCGTATTCTTCTGAGTCTGCGCCGCCGCAATCTTCAGCCAACAAGTCAGACTTGTTTAGGAATACTACGATGAAAGGCACACCTACCTGACGTGACAACAAGATGTGCTCACGCGTCTGAGGCATTGGGCCGTCAGTTGCGCCACATACCAAAATAGCTCCGTCCATCTGTGCAGCACCAGTGATCATGTTTTTCACATAATCAGCGTGTCCTGGACAGTCAACGTGGGCGTAATGACGTTCTGCAGAATCATATTCAACGTGTGAAGTGGCGATGGTGATACCACGCTCGCGCTCTTCAGGGGCGTTGTCAATCTGAGAAAAGTCTTTCAACTCTCCACCAAACGCTTCTGCACAAACACGAGTCAATGCAGCTGTTAATGTAGTTTTACCGTGGTCAACGTGACCAATAGTGCCGACGTTTACGTGCGGCTTATTTCTTTCAAACTTTTCCTTAGCCATGAGTAGAATCCTCTAAAAAGTTAGGCTTGATTAGTTACCGCTTCAGCAATATTCTGAGGCGCTTCTGAATAGCATTCAAATTCCATAGAGTAGCTGGCACGACCCTGAGTTGCCGAACGCAAATCAGTAGCATAACCAAACATTTCACCCAATGGCACTTGTGCATTGATGATTTTACCAGCAGAGCTGTCATCCATACCCTGAACTATCCCACGACGACGATTCAGGTCTCCCATCACGTCTCCCATGTTCGTTTCTGGGGTTACCACTTCAACCTTCATCATCGGCTCTAGCAAACATGGGTCGGCTAGTTGAGCAAACTTCTTTAAACACTGAGAAGCGGCGATTTTAAAGGCCATTTCGTTAGAGTCAACGTCGTGGAAGGAACCGTCATACAAACGGGCTTTAAGACCCAACAAAGGATAGCCGGCAATAACGCCATTTTTCATTTGCTCTTCAATTCCTTTTTGTATAGCTGGGATGTATTCACGAGGAATAGCACCACCCACGATTTCATTAATGAACTCTAGACCTTCTTCATCAGAGGGACTGAACTCAATAACCACGTGACCATACTGACCGCGACCACCGGATTGGCGCACAAACTTATGATTGCCATCAACGGTAGCACGAATCTTTTCACGATAGGCCACACGTGGCTTACCTATGTTGGCTTCAACACTAAATTCTCGGCGCATACGATCAACGATGATATCAAGGTGTAATTCCCCCATACCCGCAATGATGGTTTGGCCAGTTTCTTCATCGGTTCTCACTCTAAAAGATGGATCTTCTTGAGCAAGCTTACCAAGTGCAACACCCATTTTCTCTTGATCAGGCACAGAGCGAGGCTCTACAGCTACAGAGATAACAGGCTCAGGGAATTCCATACGCTCAAGAACAATTTTATTGTCCACAGAGCACAGAGTGTCACCCGTAGTAACGTCTTTAAGACCAATTGCAGCTGCAATGTCACCCGCACGCACTTCTTTGATTTCTTCTCGGTCGTTAGCGTGCATTTGCACCATACGACCTACACGTTCACGTTTTTCCTTAACAGAGTTAAAGACGTGATCGCCAGACTTCAATACGCCTGAGTAGACCCGCATAAACGTTAACGTACCCACAAATGGGTCCGTTGCGATCTTAAATGCGAGAGCAGAAAACGGAGCACTATCATCGGCGTCGCGAGTTGCCAATGTGCCTTTACCGTCGTCTAATGTGCCCTCAATAGCTTTTACTTCAATTGGTGACGGCATGTACTCAACAACTGAGTCCAGCACCGCTTGCACACCCTTGTTCTTGAATGCAGAACCTGCGTGTACTAAAACAATCTGGTTGGCCAACGTAGCCTTGCGCAAACCCGCTTTCACTTCCTCAATAGAGAGCTCACCTTCTTCAAGGTACTTTTCCATTAATTCGTCATCGGCTTCGGCAGCAGCTTCAACTAGCTGTTCGTGAAACTGGTCGGCCTCGTCTTGCATATTTGCAGGAATGTCTTCCAGCTTATATGTCATGCCTTGGTCTTCTTCATTCCACATAATGGCTTTCATACGCACAAGGTCGATAACGCCCTTGAATTCGTCTTCTGCGCCAATGGCCAATTGAATCGGCACAGCATTGGCCCCAAGACGTTCCTTAAGCTGCTCAACGACCATAAGGAAGTCGGCACCTGCTCGGTCCATTTTGTTGACAAATACCATGCGTGGTACGCCATATTTATTGGCTTGACGCCATACAGTTTCTGTCTGCGGCTGAACGCCGGAAGTTGCGCATAATACTACCACCGCACCATCTAACACGCGCAAAGAACGTTCAACTTCAATAGTGAAGTCTACGTGCCCTGGGGTGTCAATAATGTTGATACGGTGGTCTTCAAACTGCTGGCTCATGCCTTTCCAAAAACAGGTAGTCGCCGCCGAAGTGATGGTGATACCGCGTTCTTGTTCTTGTTCCATCCAATCCATTGTGGCTGCACCATCGTGCACCTCACCGATTTTATGGGACCTTCCGGTGTAAAACAGAACACGCTCGGTAGTCGTGGTTTTACCCGCGTCTACGTGAGCAACGATACCGATATTACGGTAGCGATCTATTGGTGTTTTACGAGCCATGACAGTTCTCTCTTTTCTCTCAGGTTCGCTTAGAAGCGGAAGTGAGAGAAGGCTTTGTTGGCTTCAGCCATACGGTGAACGTCTTCACGCTTCTTAACCGCAGCACCTTTACCTTCAGCAGCGTCTAGAATCTCACCAGCAAGACGTAAAGCCATAGACTTTTCGCCACGCTTGCGTGAGTAATCTACCAACCAGCGCATAGCTAGGGCAGAACGACGTGCTGGACGCACTTCAACAGGTACTTGATACGTTGCACCACCAACACGGCGAGATTTAACTTCGACCATAGGTTGGATAGCTTCTAACGCCGCTTCAAATACTTCTAGTGGATCGCCGCCTTTACGCTCAACGATCTTCTCTAGAGCACCGTAAACGATACGCTCTGCAACTGATTTCTTGCCTGAGATCATGACATGGTTCATGAACTTGGCTAGGGTGACGTTGCCAAACTTAGGATCTGGCAGGATGTCACGTTTGGCGACAACTCTTCTTCTTGGCATGATGGGCCTCAAATATACTTCAGGTTATGTTCAGGAATTAACACTCATAATTAAGTGCTTACCTGGCCTTACTCTTATCGGTTCTCGATAAGTCTCATGGCCAACTGCTAAAAAGCAGACTGGCTAACAACAACTACTTACGCAGTGATTGCCCGTCCTAGCTGACTACTGTGATAACACAACAATCAACTAAGGAAAGTTTCATTAAGACTTAGGACGCTTAGTACCGTACTTAGAACGACTCTGTTTACGATCGCTCACGCCGGATGTATCCAAAGAACCACGTACTGTATGGTAACGAACACCTGGCAAGTCTTTTACACGACCGCCACGGATCAATACAACGCTGTGCTCTTGTAGGTTATGACCTTCACCACCAATGTAGGAGGTAACTTCGAAACCGTTTGTCAAACGCACACGACATACTTTACGTAGAGCAGAGTTAGGCTTCTTAGGGGTGGTTGTATAAACCCTTGTGCAAACGCCACGACGTTGAGGACATGCCTGTAGTGCAGGTACATCACTCTTTACGATTTTACGCTTACGAGGCTTACGAACCAACTGGTTAACTGTTGCCATTATGCAAACTCCACATTCTTCATCGGCACAACACTAACAACCTATTTGCTAGTACCGCCGAAATACCCAAAAATACACAGGACTATATTTGCCTGCCAATTTCGGGCGGTGAATTATATTCGCTTTGGTGGAGTAGCGTCAAGCAAGCAGACCCCTATTTTCAACCTACAAGGCTAATTAAACCCTAATTTTGACCCACATCCGGAGAAAACAAACAAAAAGTGTAAAACTTCGTTAATTAACCTCACATAGGTAACATTTTCGTCCGTTTTAGTTCGATATCAGCTAGCCATTCCTGTACAATACGGCGACTTTTTTAAGACTGTAACTAACTGGAGCCCTCATGGCTGACTTAAACTTATACCGTAATATCGGTATTTTTGCTCACGTAGATGCGGGCAAAACCACTACCACAGAACGTATTCTTAAACTTACGGGTAAAATCCATAAGACAGGTGAAGTGCATGATGGGGAATCCACTACAGACTTCATGACTCAAGAAGCTGAGCGCGGAATAACTATCCAGTCTGCAGCGACGACTTGTTTCTGGAAAGACCATCGCATGAATATCATCGATACTCCTGGACACGTAGACTTCACTGTAGAAGTATACCGTTCACTTAAAGTACTTGACGGCGGCGTGGGTGTATTTTGTGGTTCTGGCGGCGTAGAGCCTCAATCAGAAACTAACTGGCGCTATGCTAACGAATCTGAAGTAGCCCGTATCATCTTGGTTAACAAGATGGATCGCATGGGTGCAGACTTCTTACGCGTTGTTGGCCAAATCGAAAGCGTACTAGCTGCTGTTCCACTAGTAATGACTTTACCTATCGGCACAGAAGAAAACTTTGTAGGCATGGTTGATGTACTAACCAAGAAAGCTTATGTATGGGATGACACCGGTCTTCCAGAAAATTTTGAAGTGTTAGACGTATCAGAAGATATGGTTGACCTAGTAGATGAATACCACGAGAAGCTTATCGAAACTGCCCTAGAGCAAGACGATGACCTAATGGAAGCTTATTTAGAAGGCGAAGTACCTTCTATAGACGAAATCAAGCGTTGTATCCGTAAAGGCACTATCGCACTAGATTTCTTCCCAACTTACTGTGGCTCTGCGTTTAAGAACAAAGGCGTACAGTTGGTTCTTGACGCGGTTATCGACTACCTTCCATCACCTACAGAAGTTGACCCACAGCCTTTGACAGACAAAGAAACTGGCGATGCGAATGGCGAGTTTGCCATTGTTTCAACTACAGAGCCACTTCGCGCTTTGGCGTTTAAGATTATGGATGACCGTTACGGCGCACTTACTTTCGTACGTATCTACTCGGGTACGCTAAAGAAAGGCGACACCATTCTTAACTCTTTCACTGGAAAAAGCGAACGTGTTGGACGCATGGTAGAAATGCATGCTGATGAGCGCACCGAATTGAGCTCAGCTCAAGCCGGCGACATTATCGCTATCGTAGGCATGAAGAACGTACAAACTGGACACACTCTATGTGATCCAAAGCACGAATGTACGCTTGAGCCTATGATCTTCCCTGAGCCAGTAATCTCTATCTCTGTTACTCCTAAGGATAAAGCCTCTACTGAGAAAATGGGTATAGCCATTGGTAAGATGGTTGCAGAAGATCCTTCTTTCATTGTTGAAACAGACGAAGATTCAGGCGAAACCATTCTTAAAGGTATGGGCGAGCTTCACCTAGACATCAAAGTAGACATTCTTAACCGTACTTACGGCGTAGATCTTATTGTAGGCCAACCACAGGTTGCCTACCGCGAGACAATCACTACTAAGCTTGAAGACAGCTACACCCATAAGAAGCAATCTGGTGGTTCTGGCCAATACGGCAAGATCGACTACATTGTTACTCCTGGCGAAACAGGTTCTGGCTTCATCTTTAAGTCATCTGTAGTAGGTGGTAACGTACCTAAGGAATACTTCCCAGCGATTGAGAAGGGTTTCCGTACTATGATGGTAGAAGGACCACTAGCTGGCTTCCCTCTTCTAGACGTAGAAATTGAGTTAGTTGACGGTGGTTTCCACGCAGTTGACTCTTCAGCGATTGCTTTTGAAATTGCTGCTAAAGGTGCATATCGTCAATCTATGCCTAAGGCTGGTCCACAGTTGTTAGAGCCTATCATGAAGGTAGACGTATATACTCCTGATGATCACGTAGGTGATGTTATTGGTGACTTAAACCGTCGCCGTGGCATGATCAACGACCAAGAAGCTGGCGTTACTGGTGTACGCATTAAAGCTAACGTACCTCTTTCAGAAATGTTTGGTTACATTGGCCACTTGCGCACCATGACTTCTGGCCGTGGTCAGTTCTCAATGGAATTTGCACACTACTTGCATTGCCCTAACAGCGTTGCTGAAAAGGTTATTGCTGAAGAGAAAGAACGCAAAGCAGCTAAGTAAGCTTCTTGCGTAAAAAAGCCCCGCCTGGTTTAACTAGTGCGGGGTTTTTTATTGCCTAAAAAACTGCGCCAAAATTAACAGGAAGCTCTTTATCGCGCCCACAAAAAAGCCCGAACATGTCGGGCTTTTTATTCGCTCATTCGTTATGAATGGATCGCTCTAGCTAGCGCTCATTTCAGCCCGTAGCGCTTCAGTTAGTGCTGCTTGCACTTCTTCCGCACTTACGGTTGAAACACCTTCAGAAGCACGTTGTTCAGCACGTTTGCGCTTGCGCTCTGAGTGGTATGCTAAGCCAGTACCGGCTGGAATCAAGCGGCCTACAACCACGTTTTCCTTTAGACCACGTAGGTGGTCTTTCTTGCCAGTTACTGCGCCTTCAGTCAATACACGAGTAGTCTCTTGGAAAGAGGCTGCTGAGATGAAGGATTCTGTAGCCAAAGATGACTTAGTAATACCCAACAAGACACGCTGCATGCGGGACTCAATTTTGTCCTCTGCAACCATCTTCTCGTTAGCTTCTAAGTAGCGAGTGTATTCAACCTGATCACCTTTGATCAAGTTAGTGTCGCCAGAGGCAACTACATCCACTTTACGTAACATCTGACGCACAATAACTTCAATATGCTTGTCGTTAATGATTACACCTTGTAGACGGTATACGTCTTGCACTTCAGTAGTAATGTAACGCGCTAGCTCTTCAACACCTAAAATACGCAAGATATCATGTGGGTTGAATGGGCCATCAGCAATTACTTCACCCTTCACTACTGTTTCGCCTTCAAACACGTTGAGTACGCGCCACT
>Ga0308001_10001656_pt1 | contig 9929 bp, 7 predicted proteins | sample Neamet5_FD_203167 | JGI IMG/M metagenome (GOLD analysis project Ga0308001, IMG submission 203167) | Marine microbial communities from water near the shore, Antarctic Ocean - #5 | ecosystem: Environmental > Aquatic > Marine > Unclassified | place: Southern Ocean | collected 2014-06-04
AGCTAAATAATCCACATTGGTACTATTAATACCCGGCACGCTGATGCGGCTGGAAGCAACCAGGTAGATACCATAATCATCAGCTAATTTCCGCACTTGATCAGGGGGAAGACCGAGCAAAGAGAACATGCCGCGCTGCTCATTAATGAAAGAAAAATCCCGGTCAATAGCATTTTTATTTAGCTTCAACGCCAGTTCGTGTCGAAGGTTGCCAATACGCCAACGCATTTCACCAACCTCTTTTTCCCATAGCTGCCGTAACGGTTGAGTACCTAGAATCATACCTACGATAGCAGCACCATGGGAGGGAGGCATCGAATAGGTTTCCCGTGCAATTTTTGCAAGCTGAGACTTCACCGCGGCACTGCTTCCACTATTTTTAGTTACGATCGAGAGGGTTCCGGTGCGCTCCCGGTACAGCCCAAAGTTCTTAGAGCAAGAAGACGCGAGCATCATCTCTGGAAGCTGCTCTGCCAGTAACCGCAGACCGAAACAATCCTCCTCGATGCCCTCACCAAAACCTTGATATGCTAAGTCGACCCAAGGAACGATGCCCTTGCGCAACATCAGTAACGCGACATCCTGCCATTGGTCCGGGCTTAAGTCAGCACCGGAGGGGTTATGACAACAGCCATGCAGCAACAATAAATCGCCGCTCGACGCAGTTTCCAAGTCGCTCATCATGCGGTCAAAATTAACACCTTTTGACACAGGATCGTAGTAGCTATATTCCTTGATTCCCAGGCCAGCTGCGCCAATAAGAGGCAAATGGTTTCCCCAGGTAGGATTGCTCACCCAAACTGTTGATTCGCCATTAGCCTGGGCAGACATCCTCGCAGCCAAACTCAGCGCTCCGCATCCACCTGGGGTTTGCAGCGTTGCCACACGTTGATCTTTTAGTGCCTGACTGTCTTCACCCAACAGTAGTTTCTGCATGGCAAGGTTTGTTTCTGGGTCGCCCGCAGGGTCGATGTAGCCCTTACTGTCTTCGTGCTGATGAACAAGTTCCTCAGCCTGCTTCACAGAATCCAACACCGGTGTGCGGCCCTGTTCGTCCTTATATACACCGACACCGAGATCAATTTTATTGGGGTTTTGTTCGGCCCTGAACTTCTCCATCAAACCAAGAATGGGGTCGGCTGGTACCGGCTTTACAGACTCAAACATTGCATATTCTCACTGTTGTTAAAAAGGCCACCTGTGTAGAGGGTGACCATCCATTCGGCAAATCCACTAGAGAAACCCTGTATTACTCGGAGCGAAACCAGGTTCGGGTTTTGGCGTTGTTTCCCTGTTTAATAGGGACCTGTTCCCTCATCATATAGTATGCCAACCGACCCCATATGCCATTTCTCTTTGCTATTGACCTACTTCCCTGCGGACCGATTACCTGAACCTTGATATATGCCGTGAGTAAGCTCGTCGGCCAGCAGCCGATGCTGTCGGCAACGATCAGTCCACCACCGATTGTTCCCATGCTTCGAATCTGCCAGTCAGCGATGCCACTAGCTGCCTCCGCAATGAGTGGAACCTTGCGTGCGTTTTCGGACTCCGCGATCAAAGCGTGGATTGTGAGTGCACCAATATTCAGCACTGAATCATTTAGCTTCATAGACGAAAGGTCTGGAATACGGCCAATATCGACTAGTTCACTTGCCTCTCTCATACGCAGTTTTATCATGGGTATTACACTTTAGCCGCCCCCCATGATTCGCGCGCGATCACCAAATTGGCTTAATAGTTCTACGGCCACTTGCACGCTATCGGGACGATGGTAGCGAAACAGAGCTGAGTACATGTAATAGCCTCTATATTTCGAGTAGTCAATCTAGGAGCAATTTTTGATACTTTTGTTTTTGTTTGCCACTATTTACTTTCGGTTCTGGTGATGCACTTAACCTTTGGAGTCCCCTCTTATGCAAAGTCATCCATAAATGGTAGTGATCGGCGGGTCAACTACGAGCATCGATACCAAACGGCATCAACGCATAGAAGAGCTTCACTGTCTTTGCATCGCGCTGTCAAACTAGGAATAACGATAAATGTATTGCGGAGCAGAATCTTGTCCCTCAGGGCAGCATAGCTTGACTGAAAGTGTCCAGCGTAAATCCCTATCAACGGTTAACACAATCTATTAAAAATAGTGATAGGATCTATCAGTTTATAATATTTTATTAATATTTTTGGTCTGCGTATTATCGATCTGCTGGTGAACTTGTTGCCAAACCTTTCCTGTCAAAAAAAGGCTAGCACGCTCCCCGAAAAGTAAATCTCTGCGGTCAGTCGTTTGTATTGAGTTGGTTCATAAAATAGCATTAATCCCGCTTATACTTTACTTTCGAGTGGTATTGTGTCAATTTTTTATTCTAAAGGAGTTAAGTAATGGCATCATCAATAGACGCGCTCGATGAATGGATTCGTTCTCGGTTTAAGCAATTAAATACCGAGCTCGAAGAGTATTATTTCAGTCAGGACTCACTTATTCTTGACGATGAAAAGAGTGCGTCCATCAAAAAATCCTTACTCGATGAAGGCCAACAATTAATTGCCGCGATTCTTGAAAATGCCAGTGACATCCCTTCTACTTACGAAGGTCGTTTTTACCTACTTGGAAACGTCGGTATGTACATGGCTGCCTGCCGCAGGCATGAGATCGATACGCCTCTGGAGAATGGCTACTCCCCTTTGAACGAGGCATCGACTATTTCCTTTCAGCTCGGTTCGGCCACTAATGTGGCGCCTCGTTTCATGTCAACTCATCTTGGACTTTATAACCGCGCTGAGAATGGTGTTTACAGAACATTTACCACGCTCGAAGACGAAAAGATTTTTGTGGATTACAATACGCTCGGTACATTGGCCTACAAAAAGGCATCGGATGCCCTGGAACGAGCCACGCGTTTTGGCGTGACACATACGCTTACCGAGTATTTATTCAATGATGCGAGATTAGCTTTACAGGAAGTCCTGAAGTTTAGTGAAATTCTTGACGATAAACTCGATGTAAAACGCTTCTTTTATAATATTAGGCCTTACTATAAATCGTATCGTATCGGGCGGCGAGATTATCGGGGCGCGAATGCGGGAGATTTTGCTGCTATTAATGAAATCGATCTCTTAACAGGTTTATGCTCCCGTGATGATCCTTTTTATCTGGATATCATGGTCGACAAGCAAGCTTATATGCCGCAGTCGGAGCAATTGCGCTTGCAGGCCTCAATTGAGAAAACCAGCTTTCTGGATCAATTCCTTGCCGAAAGTCGGAAATGCAAAAAATTACCGCAATTTCAAAAGAATCTACGCATGCTTCTTGAAGTTTGCGAAATCCATGGTCTCGGCTACGCCTTCCATCATGATCAATTAGTCAAAAAGTATATAGAAGATCCTGCGGTCAATATTCCGGATAGTCAAAAGGAAAACCTGACCGCAAGTGGTCCACCACTATCAGTACTATTGCGTGGACTGGGCAAGTTGCGGGATTTACGAATGGCGGCGGAGCGGGATGATATTCCCACTCGATATGCGGACATCCAGAAATTAAAAGCAATTATATAAGTGCCGACTACGAAGTTAACTCTCTAACCCGGATAAACTCAGTGAAAGTAAAAGCACGAATATTATACAAATTTGTAACCGTCATCATTTTACTCTTACTAGTAATATTCTTTACCTATGGGCAAGGCAGTAATAAGCAAAATTTCAATACTTTTAATGCACCCATTAGCAAAACTCAACTTCGACTTGAATCAGAAGAAATTATATCCCATGAAAATGTATTAAAGTCTCGCCCGAATATTCTACTAATTGTCGCTGATGATCTCGGCTACGCGGATCTTGGCGTTTACGGTAGCGAGATCCAAACGCCTAATATAGACAGCCTCGCCGCTTCGGGTATGCTGTTCACACAATTTCACACGGCACCGCTGTGCGCACCAACCCGTGCGATGCTGATGAGCGGTAACAATAATCATGTTGCCGGCATGGCGAAACAAAGCCGAAGCCACGGTTTGGGCGGTGTTCCTTTCGAAGGCTATGAGGCAAGTCTATCGGACAGGATCATTCCCTTCCCACGTCTTCTAAACGATTCGGGTTATCACACTTACTCCGTCGGCAAATGGCACCTTGGTCTGGAACTTGAACAAAGCCCTCACGCCGCGGGATTCAGTCGTTCGTACAATCTGCTGAATGGCTCGGGGAGCCATTTCGATGCCAGAGGAATCAATAAACGCGGCTCGAGTTACCGTATGGATGAAAAACTCGTTGAGTATCCCGTTGGTCGCTATTCGACAGAGGTATACACCGACCAGTTGATTGCATTTATTGACGAAAACAAGGATGACGGAAAGCCCTTCTTCGCGTTCGCCGCGTATACCGCTCCGCATTGGCCATTGCAAGTTCCTGATGAGTACCTGGATCTCTATGCCGGATTCTACGATGACGGCTACGACTCCTTACGTGAACGACGATTAGAATCGCTAAAGCAGGCCAACATCATCCCGTCGGAGTCCGAACTGCCGCCTCGCAACGATGCCATAACACCGTGGGAGAATCTGACATCCGACGAACAACGTAAAGAATCCCGCAAGATGGAACTGTACGCGGCTATGGTCGATAACCTAGACGATCATGTAGGTCGTTTAATAGAATACCTGAAAGACCGAGGTCTCTATGACAACACTTTGATCGTCTTCATGTCCGATAACGGCGCTGCAGCAGAAGACTTCTACCACAACGGCCAGCACGTCGATTATATTCAAAGTAACTTCAACAATAACTATGACAAAATGGGAACGGCTGAATCATTCGTGTCTTATGGCCCGCAATGGGCAGAGGCTGGATCGGCACCTTTTCAACGGCGAAAAGGATACACGCGGGAAGGAGGCCTCACCACGCCGTTGATCATCGCCGGTACTGGCGTTGTAGCCAACGGAGTGATTAACAAAAATTATTTGACCGTAATGGATTTGGCACCGACGTTTATTGAGTTGGCCGGTGCCAGGTACCCTGATGATGGTTCAGTCAAACCAATTCTCGGCGCAAGCATCAATTCACTCATTACTGGCGAATCAGACTCGGTACATGAAGATCAATACGTAACCGCAGGATACCATTCAGGTCGTACCTATCTCAGGCAAGGCAAATGGAAAATCTCGACACTCGAGCCGCCTTTCGACGAGAAATTCTTTGAGCTACATGATCTGTCTGTCGATCCGGGAGAAGTCCACAATCTCGCCGAAGCCGAGCCCGAAAAACTGGAAGAACTTACTAAGCTATGGCAGAAACAGCGCAAAGAACTCGGAATTGTATTGCCAGAAGATTTGTAATCTGGAATATGACTAGTACTCCATCAACATTGTGTTGATGGATATAATGTGATCAAAGACTTACGCTATAAAAATGTTGGTTGACCAACGGGAGCGTTAGGAATTTTGTGTCAATTCTTTAAATTGCAGCATAATTCTGTACGGAGAATTGATTATGACAGATCCATTCGATTTTGATAAAGCCCTTAAGGCCATCCAATCCGGGCAGGCCATTAGCGGGGAAGAGGGTGTTCTAGCGCCACTGCTAAATCAGCTCACCGAGGCAGCGCTCGAAGCCGAGCTCGAGAGCCACATTGCCGATGATGTGGTGCCCAATCGTAAAAATGGCAGATCTCGAAAGACCCTTAAAACAAGCGAGGGCCGCATCGATCTGAACACGCCGCGGGATCGCGCTGGTACATCTGAGCCTCAGATCATCAAGAAAAATCAAACCAGCGGCGACCTGGTCAACTTCTTTCAACTCGATTCCATCTCCAAATTTGATTCCTGTAATGACCTTCGCCAGGTAGTTAACCCGCGTAGGCGTCGCCATTTTTTCCCAGCGCACATGCCCAGTTTAAATGTCATATGAAGCATCCCATCTCAGGACAGGCAGCCCTTGGAACTCTTAGTTCGATGCCGGATTGTTCCGAAGCTGGACTCTATCGGGTTGCTCGTCCGAATGCTCTGTAAATGTTTTGCCGGGAAGTCATAGAACGCCATCAGTTCCTCACGATCTCTCTGCAAATATAGCGTCGCCTTCGGGTATTTGGCATCATCTTGCGTACTGCCTGCTCCTTAAATTCATCATTGTACTTCAGTATTTCTTATTCACTTGCCGCCCCCTGTGATATTGCTTTTTGAAAAAATAGGACGATAACTATGCTGACACAGGGGGATATGAAAAATATACAGAATTGTGTTGGACGTCTTTGAACAGCAGAAATCAAAATATTTCAGAAGGAATATAAATCTGATCTGTATCTTAAATATAATAATAAATTGAGAGCCGCGGTTGCAAATAAAATGAAAATCAAGCCAAATTCGAATTGAACGTACAGATAACTAGACAGCAGACTAACTAAACCACCGAAAGCAAAACCAATCACACTAATGAGTGCAGCTGTTGTTCCCGCAATGCTGGGGAAACATTTTATGGCTGCCGCCGTTGCATTCAGGCGTGTCATCATCATTGGAACCATGTATGTACATATTAAAAAAACAAAAAGTGGAAGACCAGGTTGGTGAAAAATAAGTATCACTATCAAAATAACAGAAATGCAAAACATACTTGAGATGGTAATCTTGAGTATTCTCGACACACCCATTTTCGCTACAATATGAATATTCGCATACGCACTAATCATCAATATCGATGTCGTACCGGCATATACATAGCCCAAGTCAATAACATCAAGGTCATAGGTATTCGTGAAAATTAGAGGTGCTGTACTTACGTAGGCGAAAAGGCTAATAGAGGAAAGTACCTCGAACCCGATAAACGTTCGAGAACGAACTTCAACTAATAATTTTGAATAATCCCTGAAAACAGAGTCAAAACTAAATTTAGATCGAAGCTCCGCTGGGTAAGTTTCTGGTTGATAATAGAAAAGATAAATAAACGTAAGCAGTCCTATCAGAGCCATAATCAGCAACGGAGCTTGCCAACCATAACCTGCTGTTACATGACTGCCTGCAATGGGCGATAGAACACGTATAAAAATAGCGACAAATGTTACCATTGAGATAAATTTGGCTGTGTTTGTCTCATTACATTGGTCGCTGACAATCGCATATGCCAGAACCGCAACGATGCCGGCGCCGAGTGCCTGTATTCCTCGTAAGAAAAGAAAAGTATAAATTGTGGTGGTAAAACAGGCCATAACGCTGGCTGCTGTAAACAGGAACAAACTCATTAAGGCTAAGGGTCGTCTGCCATTAACGTCGGAAAGTGGTCCTCCGAAAAACTGACCAACTGCCATCCCAATGAAAAAGACACCAACATTCAGCGAAACCAGATTCGGGCTTGTATGAAATTGTTCTACAAGATGGTTTTGTGCAGTTAGATAAAACTCAACGGCAAAAGGACCCAGGCCTGCGAGTACACCAAGAATGATGATAGCCGTTGCATTCATGGCGGCTTATTCATTAAATAATAGTTCGCCGCGCCATTTATCCTCGCTATGCGCCAGTTTTACTGTCTGTCGTATAAGCTCCATCACCTTTAATGTAGCAATTGTACGGGGCCTGTTTGATGGGGATAACATGCTGACCGTACGGTGCATGCAGGGATTAATAATTTTCCTCGCGCAGATAAGTTTCTGCTCATGTTTCTCATGGATCGCCGACCAGGGTGATATTCCATATCCTATTCCAGCTTCAATTAGTTTTATCGCCGGATGTAGTGCAGTGTTACTTGAAATTATTTTCAGATCCAGTTGCTGCTCCTGCGCGTATCTCATTACAGTCTGTCCCATTGAATGCTGTACCTGCGATATGATGATTGGATAATTTGCGAGATCCAGGAAATCAATTTCTGCTGTATTGCTATCTCCCTCGGAATACTGGGATATAAAATAGAGATCCTCCCTGATTAGAGGCTCTACGCTAAGGTTATCAGACCCGTCTTCATTAAGCCCCACCAGGATGATATCGAACAACCCCACGTCAAATGCCTGACGTATATTACCGGTCAGACCTTCATCGAGATTCAGTTCAATAGCAGGATAGTTCTTTTTCAAAAATTGAAACAATGGCACGGACAAAACATTGGCGACGCTGGCTGGCATAGCTATAGAAACAGTGCCAGAGGGATTATCATCGAAATCGCGAATGCTTTCTTTGGCACGATTCACTTGCCGGATTATACCTCTTGCGTGTTCAAGAAAAGCCACACCCGAGTCCGTCAATGCCATGCCCTGGCGGCTCCGCTCAAAAAGCCGCGTATCCAGTTCTTCTTCAAGGTTTTTGATATTCTGGCTGAGCGCCGGTTGGGCAATATGCAGGCGCCCTACCGCCTTTGTAAGGCTCGTGGTTTCGGCTACCGCGATAAAATAGTGAATTTGTCTTAGTTCCAATACTTTCTACCCTAAAATTTAGCGCCAATAAACTATATCAAAAATAACGATAAATGTATTGCGGAGCAGAATCTTGTCCCTCAGGGCAGCATAGCTTGACTGAAAGTGTCCAGTGTAAATCCCTATCAACGGTTAACACAATCTGGTAAAAATAATGATAGAATTTATGAGATTATAATATTTTATTCACCAACAAAGTAATTTTACTCGTGGCCTTCCCAAAGAACTCTATTCGGATATCTTTGCATCATATTCGTCCCAAAGAACTCTATTCGGATATCTTTGCATCATATTTTTGTGCCTAGCAATCATCTGTTTAGACACAACATTAAACCATAGGTATTTCGGCTGACTTGGAAACTTTTCTCCAGGGTCGCGTATGATATTATAAGTTTCCCGTGATTTAATATGACGCTTCACATCACGATAACGAACTGCAGCCAAGTGCATAGTTTTACTTGTATCTCTCGAATCGGTACCATTTGCGTAATGATAAATATAATTTCTATGTGAATAGCCTTCACCATTTATGAGGAATGAAGTTTGGTCAATCCCGTCAGTTACACGATCTGATGGGATTTTATCGAACCCACCGGCTATTCGTGCTGCAGTGGTATACCAATCCGTTACATGTATTAAATCCATGGGATCCTGTCCTGTTTCGATAACCCCGGGCCAATAGGCTATTGCCGGAGTCCTTACGCCCCCCTCATACGCCTGCCCTTTATGGCCACGCAGCCAAGAATAGCCAGATGATGGGAAAAACCGATACATGGGCCCATTATCGCTCATCCAAACAACCAATGTGTTTTCAGCAATGTTAAGCTCATCCAACTTGGCAATAATACGGCTAACATTTACATCATGCTGAGCCAATTGCGATGCCTGGCAATTACCTTCATCAACATGCTCTGCTCCGCGGTATTCTGGTGGACAGGCAAATACTTGATTAGCATTGGATGCATAATAAACAAAGAATGGCTTTTCACTCTTGGCGTTTTGTTCAACATAGCTAATTACTTTATCCGCAAGCTCATCATCGTGTTTGTTATATCGTTCGAGACTTAACGGAGCTATCTCCTTGGGAAGATCTCTCTTCCGGCTTTCCAGAATACCAAGAATATCTATGCCAAACTCCTCTTTATAGTTTTTTGGCATATCCAACTGATATGGTATTTCTCCAATTGTTGTGTTTTCAAAATCATAGTATTCAGAATTCTCCGCCCACGGCCATACACCACCGTTATACAGTGTATAGAATGCATAATCGAAGCCTTGATTTGTGGGCTGATGCTCATCTTTTTCCCCAAGATGCCACTTCCCGAACATGGCAGTGTGATATCCGGAATCGGATAAAAGCTCCGCCAAAGTATACTCTTCTGCAACCAATCCTTTGGTTTGGCCGGGGAATAGCACCCCATCTAGACCAGTACGTGCCGGTATTCGACCTGTCATCAAAGCAACGCGTGTCGGGGTGCAGGTTGGTTCAGCATAGTGGGAATTAAATTTCATTCCCTGACTTGCTAAAACATCCAAGTTTGGAGTTGGA
>Ga0308001_10001661_pt1 | contig 9923 bp, 9 predicted proteins | sample Neamet5_FD_203167 | JGI IMG/M metagenome (GOLD analysis project Ga0308001, IMG submission 203167) | Marine microbial communities from water near the shore, Antarctic Ocean - #5 | ecosystem: Environmental > Aquatic > Marine > Unclassified | place: Southern Ocean | collected 2014-06-04
GGGGCTGGTCAAGTTAGTTAATGATGCAGACTTAGAAAACATAAATATCCCGACGATGATGATCTACTCATCTAAAGATAAAGTAATTAGTATCCCTGCACTGAAACGGGCATTTTCACGTTTGCCCTCAGCGAAGAACCAGCTTATTGAATTTAATGACACTCAAGACCCAAGTTTTCACATACTTGCCGGAGATATTTTGTCGCCATCTTCCACAGAGCAGGTAAAACAAAAGGTCCTCGAATTTCTAGACCGCGCGTTTAAAGCAGGCTAAACCTCGATCTCATACTGTTCCTGCAGTGCAAGCGCTTCGGTAACTCCCCATAACTTTGAAGCCTCATCGGTATCAACAGCCCAAGGCATAACGCCCCGATAGCGGCCCTGAGGTCCATCTTCGTGCACAGCCGCAACGTCACAATCCTCGCAATAAACGCCGCCATAGCCGTCAAGTTGCTTGCTAGTCGCCGCCCACAGGGTGGTGCTGGCGCCTTGACTAGGGGTCTTCATGATACGTGCAGACCTTTCTGTAGGCTTCCCGTCTTCGCCGACCCACCCGAAACTAACCATTTCTTCTAAACCGAGATGACGCTGCAAAGGGGTCAGTATGCCACCAGGGTGTACTGAAAAAGATCTGATACCATCGCGTTTCATTTGCGCATCAAACTCGACCGCAAACAAACACGCCGCTGTCTTTGATTGGCCGTAGGCTATCCATTTGTCATATGCCTCTTCAGCATGAATGTCGCTCCAGCGCACACCTGAAAACTTATGGGCTGCAGAGGACAAAGTAACCACTCTAGCCGATGACGACTGCTTTAGGGCCGGAATCAAGCCCGTGGTCAAAACGAAATGCCCCACATGGTTGGCTGCGAACTGTAATTCCCATCCTTTATCGGTCCGCGTTTCAGGGCAGGCCATAATGCCGGCATTATTGATTAAAATATCAATACCCAGGTCCATAGCCAAAACATCATCTACAAAAGTATTCACAGACGCTATATCCGCCAGGTCCAGGTATCGGACATCTTTGGGATGCACAAGGCCTGCAAGAATATCTTGAGCAGTCTCAACCCTCCGCGCGGGCACAATGACTCGCGCTCCACAGTCAACAAGACCACGTACTGTCTCAAGGCCTATACCAGAATAGCCACCAGTGACCACCGCCACCTTGCCGCTCAAGTCCACGCCCTCTAAAATCTCAGAAGGCTCACTTTTCGCTCCAAATCTGGAATAAATAGGCTTTTGTTGGTCTGAAATCATTTTTGTCCCCTAATTAATTTGGAAAGTACAGATACTCATCGCCTTCCACAAAGTCACTAACATTATTTTTATCAATCATTTGCGCCGATTCAGACCACTTGGGCGATAGAGATGGTACCTGTTCAGCATTGTGGGCCACTGACAAAAGTTTTGGTAGTAGCAGTAACACCAAGCTCACACGGTTTTGCCAGCTTAACCCAGCTACAAGGGTCAGTACTAAGAACCCAACAACGATTTTTTTCAATGGTGCGCCCCTTCCCTAGCCATATTAAAAGCAATCGACACTGCAAAGAATTTGTACTTATTATTTTGCCAGTGTAAATAACAAAATATCATTAAACAACATACTCTATCAATGTCGTTTTACTGCATTCCGGGTTTCTCTTTTTATCGTTAACCGGCACATTAGTATGAAAAACGATAGGTTTCAGCCGCCCATTTGGCGTTACCCACTAACAAGGCTACACTAGGCCTCTACGTCTAATCGAGGGTTTCCTTTGCTATCGTCCAGATCAGCTGCTTTTCGCAGTTATAGTCAGCTTGCACTCATTGTTATTGCAGCTGGAGCCATTTATCCACTGCTCTATTTGAGGCAAAATTTCGAGATTTCGATATTAGAATCCTTCAATATTACACAGACTCAGCTTCGCTATTGCAGCTCAATGCTCGGCCTTATTTTTGTCGTCACCTACGCCCCAAGTGGCTGGCTAGCCGATCGTTTTTCGTCCCGCAAGTTACTCTCCTATTCTCTGGTAGCGACCGCGTTGCTGGGTATGTGGTTTTCAACCATGCCCTCTTATTCCACATTGCTGTTTATCTATGGTGCTTGGGGTTTGGCTACCGGCCTGACTTTCTGGTCGGCACATATTAAGTTAGTGGCAATGCTGGCCAAAAAGGATCAACAAGGCAGGTTTTTCGGTATTCTTGATGGTGGACGAGGCTTAGTTGAGGCTCTTTTAGCGACCGTTGCTATAGCCCTTTTTGCCTATGTACTTAGCCAAGACTCTGGATCAACAACCATCGCACTAAAGCAGGTTATTTATCTCTACATTGGAGTTTTACTCGTGGTAGCTCCGCTTGTTTATTGGCTTCTTGATGACTTCGAAGAAACGTCTGTTGATGATGGTCAAGTCAGCAACAGCGTCTTTATGGATGACTTAATGACCGTGCTGAAGCATCGCGAAATTTGGTTGTGCGCGATCTGTATCGTTTGCGGTTATCAGTTGTTTTATGCCACTTACTCTTTTTCAGCCTACCTGCAGCAGAACTTTGGATTAACTGCCGTTGCCGTAGGAACTATCACAGTGGCTAAGTTATGGATGAGGCCTATCGGAGGTATCGCTGCCGGGTTTATTGGGGACTGGAGTAGCCCGGAAAAGGTGCTGTCCATACTCTTAATACTTGCATCTATATCCCTAGCCATGATGGCATTTTTGCCGACTACGTCGGCATCCATCGTGATGTTGGTAGTAGTGCTATTGATAGGACTATTAACCTATGGCGTCCGCGGACTTTACTGGGCAACATTAGGTGGTTGCAATGTGCCTAATAAAATCAAAGGACTGGCTATCGGTATGATTTCGATGATTGGTTACTTCCCAGAAATGTACCTTCCATTGATCAGTGCCCCGCTTCTAGAAGCATATCCAGGCGTACTGGGCTACAAGATATATTATCTCATGATATCAATATGCGGTCTGTTAGGAGCCTATGCTGCCTATCTGCTGGCACGACCCAAATCATGAGTTAAGAATACAGGATCTCAATAGAGCTTAAGGGGTTTTCCAGCTATTGCGGTAGCGAAGCGGTACTTGGAATAATGGATTGAAATACCGCACAATTTCTACGCTAATTTAAATTCTTTTTTAAGATGCGCAATAATATCATTCGACTCATAGAGCCATTGCACACTGCCATCTGGATTCTCTGTACGCAAGCAAGGCACTTTATGCCGACCACCCTCTCGGACCAATTCAGCTTTAATGCCAGCGTCATTTTTAGCATCTCGCAACTCTATGTTTAGAGCATACCTCTTAAGCTCTCGGCGAACCTTGACGCAAAATGGACAAGTCTTGAACTGATACATAGACATGCTAGCTGTCGCATCGTCTATAACCTTCTGCACTGACAACTCTCTGACGGCTGACTTAGGTGAGGTAATCGCGTCGAGCACCAATATAAGCTGCCCTAAAATCCATCGTATGGCTTTCATTTGTTTTCCTCACCCTGAACTAATTTATCCATATACGCCGCAGATGCCACTAACCAAACCACCAAAACGGTCTCCGCGACAATTAAAGTCGTCGCTAAATCTGCACCGTGGGCAGCCCAAGCCAACACTCTTAGCCCTGCAGCCAAGCCAAGAAGTAGAGCTACCGCTCGTAAACAAGCGCTCTTAGACTGAATGACGCCGTATATTATAAGAGCTGCGGAAAATACAAAGAAAGCGCCTAGGTCAGCAAGCTGTGTACTTCTACCGATACCATCAAGCAACGGCATACCAAGATCAGCCACAACTTTACTAGGTTGTAGTACAAATAAAAGCGCATTTTGAAGGACAACAATGCCCGGAATGATCGCAATAATTTTAAAGAAGGTTGGGTTCATAAGACGTCCTTTTTTGATCTAATTTAGCGCGTTATTATAGTCTATTTGAAGCTATTAGTCCGCTAATATCATCCAGAGCAAGCAAGAATTGAACGCTGCTCTAAAAAGTGCTCTATTCGATCAAACGCAGGCCTGATGACATTAATTGGTTGAGCGAGCGATACCCGCACATAACCGGCGGTGCACTCGCCAAAGCCTACGCCAGGGAGCACAGATACACCCTGTTCGTCGAGTAACTGTTGCGCAAATTGCAGGCCATCGACACCTAAATCAGATACGTCAATCATGACAAACATACCGGCTTTAGGCATGTCACAGCTAATACCTTTGATATTAGCCACGCGCTCACAGACATAATTTCGGCGCTGACGATATTCTTCACGAACACCATTGATATACTCTTCATCATTAGTCAAGGCAAAGGCCGCAGCATCCTGCACAAACTGGCAACAACCAAAGATTACCGAGGAAGTGAAGTCCAGAAGATGGTCTGTTACCGACTTACTAGCAACCACCCAACCCAGACGCCAGCCGCTCATAGCATGAGACTTAGATAAGCCGTCAATGATGATTATGTTATCCAACTCAGATGCAGCCTTGCGCAGAGATACATGCTTCTCCTCAAAGGTCAGCATTGAGTACACTTCATCGCAGACTAACCAAATATTATGTTCACGACAATAGCGCGCTAGCGCCTCAAGGTCAGGACCAGAAATGATATTTCCTGCTGGGTTCCCAGGGGTGTTCACAAAGACTAATTTTGTGGTGGTGGTAACCGCATTTTTAATTACGTCTATATCAAAAGCAAAGTTGTTCGCCACATCCAATGCCACGCCCACTTTATTGAGGTCAAGCGCTTGGAAGATACCCTCATAGCCGACATACATGGGGTCCAGCACAATAACATCGTCACCTGGATCAAGCAGGCACGCCAGCACAGAATAAATAGCATTGGTGGCGCCCGGGAAAATAACGATTTCATCAGGGTCGCACGGTCTGCCCGATGCTCGCACTTCCACGTCGGCAATAGTCTGACGCAGACGCAATTCGCCGCGGCCGGGGGCATAGTGCGTTCGTCCTTTTTGCAGGCTATCAATTGTGGCCCCTATGGTAGACGAAAGTGTTGCTAAATCAGGATCGCCAACCGACAGTAAATAAATATCTTCACCGTTAGCCTCGCGTTGCAGAGCTTCGTCATGCACCGCCCAAACGGGTGCCGTTTCTTTACCTAGCCTTCTTGTCATAGCGCTAAAAGTACCGCTAAAAGACTTATCCATGGTGTATTCCTTCGGCTATTTAGCGGTGGTCGAGGACAAAAAATCCTCCTCCATAACTTCGATCAGAGTCGGAACGCTGCGACGCTGTGATTGCTGTAATTCAACCTCTAACTCTCCAAGGCTCGTGACTCTTTTTGCATTGCACCCGTAGGCTTTTGCGATACCTATAAAGTCTGGCGTGTGAATGTCACAGGCAATAGGCGCCATACCGGCATCCTCAAAGTTCTGCGCAATCATCTCGTAGCGTCGGTTGTTCCAGAGGACGACAGCAACGCCTAAGCCAGCCTCGACCCCTGAAGACAGCTCATTAATCGTAAACTGCAAGCCTCCGTCACCAATAAGGGCAATCACTGGCGTATCTGGCATAGCCAACTTTGCGCCAAAGGCGGCAGGTAACGCATAGCCGAGTGTGCCATAGCCAGTGGCAGCACTGGCGAATCTTCGTGGGACTGGGGGATGATATTGCGAGGCGGCAAAATACGCAGGTTGCGTTGAGTCGCCCATCACAATAGCGCCAGGGAGGGCTCTCTGAAAACAGTCCAAAAAGGCCTGATAATCTGCGTTATCAAGGCTTCTAACTAACTGATTGACCTTTGCTGTGCGGCCTCCACCGTCCCGGTCCTGGTCGGTGATTGACTCCAACAACTGCAACACTGCTAAGCGTGAATCTGCCTGTATGGCTATATCAGGGCGGACATTACGCATGAGCTGAGTACTATCGATATCAATACGAATTAACTTGCCACCCAACGAGAATTGACCATCGAAGAAAAAGTCATAATCGGTCTCACTGAACTCAGTACCAATACCTAAAATAACGTCTGCTTGACGATATAACTCTCTGACTGGCGCGAAGCTTGGGCTCGACTGGATCAACAAAGGGTGATCAGGAGGTAAAATCCCCTTGGCATTATGTGTTAGCGTGACTGGAGCATCGAGCATACACGCTAGCGCTAAGAGTTCCTCTGCAGCACCCACACTACCACCACCCAGTGCAATCACCGGCCGTTTAGCTGAATTTAGTAACTCAGCGGCCTTTGCTATGCTAGTTGAATTGGGCCCAGGGCGGCTGGGTAGCGGCCATGGGATAGTCGAAATGTCGGTGGCCAACGCTGTAATAACGTCTACAGGAAGCGTTAGGTGTACTGGACCGGGTCTTGCGCTGGCAAAAACACCAAAGGCACGGGCTAAAATACGAGGCAGATCTTCGGCGCGCAGCACTGTGTGACTCCAGACACTACACTCCGCCATCGCCGCCTGTAGATTGCGTGTTTCATGCAGACGCCCCTCCCCTAAACCGCGCTGATAAGTGCAGTTGTCGGCAGAGATGACCAGCATCGGTATTGAATCTTGCAGCGCTTGCCCCATAGCCGTGGCTATATTAAATGCGCCGGGACCTGAGACGGTAAAGCAGGCCGCAGGTCGCCCAGTCACTCTAGCGTAGCCATCAGCCATAAACCCAGCACCCTGCTCGTGGCGAGGCGTAATATGGCTAAGGTTGGTTTTGGGCAGACCACGATACAACTCTATCGTATGGGTACCAGGAATACCGAATACGGTATCAATACCGTAATTCTCGAGCATAGCAACGAGGACTTCACCGCAGGTTGACGACATACGCATTCTTCCCCTTAAAACGCCGCACAGTAACCGCTAGTGAGGTAAAGGCCTTATACCCTAAATGGGGAGGCTCATTTGTTGGCGCGCTAACGCCAGCTAGTATAAAAATGGCTAGCCGCTTTGAACGCGGTTAGTCAACGATTATGTTTTATTACTTTTCCTTCTTTCATGACAAAATCAACGTCTAATAATTCTCGGATATCCGTTAACGGGCTAGCACTAGTAGCAATAATGTCTGCATATTTATTAACTTCAATGGAGCCTAGTAAATCGCTACGATCGATTAGATCAGCGGCGTTAACCGTCGCAGACTTTAAAATATCTGCCGCACTCATCCCTGCGTTAAACATTAGTATCGCTTCTTGGGCATTGGTGCCATGACGTGATACGCCACTGTCGGTACCGTAGGCAATTTTGACGCCTGCTTGATGAGCTTTAGTGAAGTTGGAGGTCATAGCGCTGGCAACGTCAATTGCCTTAGTTTTAATAGCATCAGACATGAAATCACTGTGCCGAGCCATAGTTAGCACTGTATTACCCGCCAATAACGTTGGCACCAAATAGGCACCGGTTTTCTTAAATAATCTAATACTTTCTTTGTTGGCATAGCTACCGTGTTCGATGCTATCGACCCCCGCGCGCAGCGCTGCGTTAATACCATCGGCGCCATGAGCATGGCTTGCGACCTTGCGACCTAGAGAATGCGCGGCTTTAACCACCTCCGCTAATTCATCAACCTCCATTTGCTGAGCGGTTCCGGTATTGGTGTCAGACAAGACACCACCGGTAGAGGTAATCTTTATAATGTCGGCACCAAACTTAATGGCTCTGCGTGTTGCTCTGCGGCAATCATAAGGTCCATCACAAACTGTTTTAGCTGTGTACATCTCCATTAAATCGGGGCTTACACCATCAATGTCTCCGTGGCCTCCAGTAACCGAGACTCCTCCAGAGGCAATTATGCGAGGGCCTTCAACCCAACCCTTCTCAATCGCGTCTCTTAGGGCATAAAGCTGTTCGGGTCGACCACCGAGATCCCGCACGGTGGTAAACCCCGCCAGCAGTGTTTTTTGGGCATAATGCACACTTGCCATGGCCACGTCAGAACCTGACATTCGCAGGGACTCACTATCATTCTTCGGACCCAATTCACCCTGTAAATGAACGTGCATATCCATCAAACCCGGCATAACAAAGCTAGATGATAGGTCGATTAGCTCGGCATTTTCGTTAATCGCTGCAACTTCAATAAAACCGTCTTTAACATCGACAATCTTGCCATTTTCAATAACTATGGTCTGATTGGAAAGTGGTGCTTGCCCGGGAACAGTAAGTAGGGTTCCGGCGTGAATCACCTGAGTATCTGCCATCACTGACTTTCCAGTGATTAGTGCCATAATAATAAAAGCTAAGTAGCTTAAAAAAAGACCTCGGCCGCTGCTATGGCTGAAAATCCCTATAATCTTAGATCCCATCATGATAAAGCTCCTTTTTTAAACTGAGGTTAATTAGTTTTCGTACCAAAGTAACTTATTTGGCTCTTTATAGTTCACCATTAAGATATTCAATGGTCATGTGAGTTAAGGCCTTAACACCAACCGGTAATGCGCCGTCGTCGATGGTAAATAGGGGTGAGTGGTTTCCCGGGGTTGTTAAGGGATCTGCGCCAGGTTTATTGACCCCTAAAAAAAAGTAAAATCCCGGGACCTGCTGAGAAAAGAAACTGAAATCCTCTGCTCCCATAGTCAGCTCTGACCGGTAAACCATATCTTCACCAACAATTCTTTTTAAACTAGGGAGCACTCTCGCTGTAAGGTCCGTGTCATTAAAAGTTACCGGGTAGTTGGCACCATTAGGTAATAGTACCTCGACGGTGGCACCTGCCATCTCGGCTGTGCTTTTAGCTATATTACGCATTTCAACTAATATCTTAGCCCTAATGGCGGGGTCAAAGGTTCTAATAGTGCCCTCCATTTCGACAACATCTGGGATAATATTACTTCTAACACCACCATGAATACTGCCCACTGAAATAACCGCCGGAGAGGCTGTTAGATCGAGCTTTCTCGACACGATAGTTTGTAAATTATTACCTATTTGGAAAGCAACCATTATTGGGTCTATCGAATCCCAGGGAGTAGAGCCATGAGCTTGACGGCCCTTGATAATGAATTTCCAGGAGTCAGCGGCTGCCATAAAAGCCCCCTCTCTGTAGGCAATGAGTCCATTAGGCGCGTTAGTGACATGCAGACCAAAGATAACATCGGGCTTATTAAGCTCCCATACGCCTTCCTTCAGCATTAGTTTGGCACCACCCTCCTCGCCTACTGGAGCGCCCTCTTCTGCAGGCTGAAATATAAACATGACACTGCCTGAAAGTTCATTACGAACAGAGGCTAAGAACTCGGCTACACCCATTAGAATAGCAACGTGAGCATCATGCCCACAGGCATGCATCACGCCGACATTTTGACCGTTATAGGTATCAGTTTGTTGGGACGCAAATGGTAAGCCGGTCATTTCAGTGACAGGAAGGGCGTCCATATCGGCTCTTAGCGCCACCATAGGACCTGGTTTGGCGCCTTTAAGGATTGCAACTACTCCGGTGTGGGCTATCCCTGTCTGAACCTCAAGCCCTAGGCCTCTAAGATGTGCCTCAACCTTCTTCGCAGTTTTGAATTCTCTGTTGGATAGCTCTGGAAATTGATGTAAATCATGCCGCCACTCTATAACCTTTTTCATCAACGGCTCTAGGTTACTCTCGAGTTGATCTTGCAGTTGCTGGGTATTAGCAGCCGTAAAGGGAATAGCAAAAAGACAAAGTAAAAAGCTAAATATTTTTGTTTTTATCTGCATCGTTCAACATCCTTATCTTGAGTTTAATCGAGTACATTTATTACAAACCTTACTCTTAGACGTCCTATAGTAATGACCAATGGGAAATCTGATTAGGCCAATCTGACATCGTTGTGTGCAGAAACGGTAAGCTTGAGAGAATATCCTTATCTGCAGTTTAATCGAGTACCCTTATTACAAACCTTACTCTACATTGTGATAAATGCTTTGCACATCATCTAGATCATTTAGCATCGCGGTAAATGTTTCAAATGTTTCAATATCATCCCCAGCCAGTGGTGCTGTATTCTGAGCAATAAACTG
>Ga0308001_10001662_pt1 | contig 9922 bp, 10 predicted proteins | sample Neamet5_FD_203167 | JGI IMG/M metagenome (GOLD analysis project Ga0308001, IMG submission 203167) | Marine microbial communities from water near the shore, Antarctic Ocean - #5 | ecosystem: Environmental > Aquatic > Marine > Unclassified | place: Southern Ocean | collected 2014-06-04
TGGCCGCGCGCCTGCGCCCAGTTGATATAGGCCACACACAGCGCCAGGCACAACAAACCCCCGACGTAGCCCAAGCCCCAGCCCCAGCCCGACAGGGTGCCTAGGCGCTGCGGGCGCGCGAGCTCGGGCAAAAAGGCCGCCACCAGATTGCCGCCGGAGCTGAAAAACGCATTCGACAGCACCAGCAGCGCCAGCGCCAGCAGCACGCTGCCCGGCCCAACCCAGCCCAGCGCCGCCGTGGTGAGCACGCAGCCGAGGGTGGTGAGCGCCGCCAGCCGTTTTTTGCCGGCGTGCACATCGGCCCAAGCCCCCAGCACCGGGGCGCTGAGCAGCACCAGCAGATTGGAAAAGGCCAAGGCTGCAGTCCAGGCCAGCGTGGCCCAGGTGGCGCCGCCGGCGATGCCGGCCACAAAGTAGGCCCCATAGATGGCCGTGATGACCACCGTGGTGTAGCCCGAATTGGCAAAGTCGAACATCGCCCAGCCGAAGGCCTCGCGCCGGCGCACGCCGTCTTGCAGCACCGGGCCCAGATTCGCCGCCGATGCGGGCGTGGGGCTAGAGGGCTCAGGGCTCACCACAGCTCCGGTTCGATTTCGAGCCGCACGCCAAAGCGCTCGAGCACGCTGGCTTGGATGGCGGTGGCCAGCGCCATGACATCGGCGCCGCTGCACGGCTGGTAGGCGTCGCCGCGGTTGACCAGCACCAGCGCTTGTTTTTCATAAACGCCGGCGCGGCCCAGCGTCTGGCCCTTCCAGCCGCAGGCCTCGATCAGCCAGCCGGCTGCGAGCTTGACGCGCCCATCGGGCAGCGGGTAGTGCACCACGGCTGGGTGGCGGGCGCAGATTTCGGCACACTGCTCGCGGCTGACCAGCGGGTTTTGGAAAAAACTGCCGACGTTGCCGATCACGGCCGGGTCGGGCAACTTGGCGCGCCGGATTTGGCACACCCAGTCAAAAATCTGCCGCGCCGTGGGCTGCTCTAGGCCGGTCTCGGCCACTTTGCGCTCCAGCTCGAGGTAGCCCAGCACCGGCTGCCAGCGCTTGGGCAGCCAAAAGCGCACCCGCGTGATGAGCCAGCGCCCATGGCCCGGTGCGACGGTGCGCTCGCACTTGAACACCGAGTCGCGGTAGCCGAAGCGGCACTGCGCCGCGTCTAGGTTGTGCACCTCGCCGCTGTGCAGATCGACGGCGTCGAGCGAATGAAAGCGGTCTTGCAGCTCGAGCCCGTAGGCGCCGATGTTTTGCACCGGGGCCGCGCCCACCGTGCCGGGGATGAGCGCCAGGTTCTCGAGCCCGAACCAGCCGCGATCCAGCGTCCAGGTGACGAAATCGTGCCAGTTTTCGCCCGCGTCGGCCTCCACCAGATAGCCGGCCTCGGTCTCGCGCAACAGGCGCCGCCCCAGCATTTCGATTTTCAGCACCAAGGGCTCGACGTCGCCGGTGAGCACGATGTTGCTGCCGCCCCCGAGCACGCGCAGGCGCTCGGCGCACCAACCGGGCTGGCGCACCAAGTCGGGCAGCAGCTCGGCCTTGCGCAGCCGCAACAAGCGCTGTGCCTGCGCCGCGATGCCAAATGTGTTGTGCGGCTGCAAGGCCGCGTTGTTCTCGACTAACATCTGGCCATTGTCGCACCCCCGCATTACATTACCAGCACCGCACCATGCCTTCATTCGATACCGTCCTCGAACCCGACCGGGTTGAAATCAAAAACGCCGTCGATCAAACCGCCAAGGAAATCGGCAACCGCTTCGACTTCAAAGGCACCAGCGCCGCCATCGAGCTCAAAGAAAACGACATCGTGCTCAGCGGCGACAGCGATTTTCAGCTCGCCCAGATCGACGACATCCTGCGCGCCAAGCTGAGCAAGCGCAGCGTCGATGTGCGCTTCCTCGATGCCGGTAAAATCGAGAAAATGGGCGGCGACAAGGTGCGCCAAGTGCTCAAGGTGCGCGAAGGCATCGCCAGCGAAGACAGCAAAAAAATCCAGCAAGCCATCAAAGGCAGCAAGCTCAAGCTGCAAGCCGCCATCCAGGGCGAGGCGGTGCGCGTCAGCGGCGCCAAGCGCGACGAGCTGCAAGCCGCCATGGCCCTGATCCGCCAAGCCCTGCCCGACCTGCCCCTGAGCTTCAACAATTTTCGCGATTGAAACCGCCCGCTTGCCGCCCATGAATTTTGCCGCTGCGCCCGACCCCGCCTACGCGCTCATGCGCGAGTGGACGCTGCGCTGGTCCGATCTCGAGAGCGATCTGGCGCACCTGCTGCTGCAGCCCCGCACGCACAAAGACTTTTGCGCCCGTTTGCATGCGCTGCAGGTGCAAGCCCAAGAGCTGCTGCAAATCGACCCTGACGCCAGCCTGTACTGGTTGCTGCAACTGGCCACCAGTTCCAGCATCGGCTACAGCAGCTCGCACGCGCTGATGTGCTGGGCCTTGTGCAGGCTGGTGGCGCCCAGCCTCGATTGCCCCGCAGCCAAGCAGGACAGCCTGGCACACGCGGCCTTGACCATGAACATTGGCATGACGCAGCTGCAAAACACCTTGGCCGAACAGACCATCGAACCCAGTGCCGAGCAACGCGCCGCCATCGACACCCACGCCGCCCGGGGCGCCCAGTGGTTGCGCGAGCTCGGCGTCACCGATGCTGACTGGTTGCACACGGTGGAGCAGCACCACGAACGCTCTGACGAACTCGACACCCCGACCCGGCTGCTGCAAGCCGCCGACCGCTACGCGGCGCAGATCAGCCCGCGTGAAACCCGCGCCGGCCGCTGCGTGACCGATTCGGGCCGGCACGCCATGCTGGCCACCGATGCAGGTGCAGGCAGCGGAGCAAGCGCGATCAACGCCATCGGCCACGCCCTGCTGCGCACCGTGGGCATTTGCCCGCCGGGCAGCTTTGTGCGCCTCGAAGACGACACCATTGCCGTGGTGCTGCGCCGCACCACGCAGCCGGGCGCGCCTTGGGTGGCCAGCGTGCTCGACGTCGCCGGGGCGGCGCTGGCCGAGCCCACGCTCATCGACACCCGCAGCGACGGTTGCGGCATTGCCGCGGCCTTGGTGGCGCAAACGGTGCGCGTGCGCCTCAACCACGCCCGGCTGCTGCACCTGTCGCGCATGGCGCTGGCGCATTAGCCTTTTTTGCGGCCCACCTGGCTCTCTTGTCCGGCCAGCAGACGCTGGATGTTGCCACTGTGGCGCCACAGCAGCAGCGCACTCATGGCGCTGATGGCAAGCCCTAAGGCGGGTTGCATCTGCCACCAGGCGGGCGAACCGAACCAATAGAGCAGCGGCGCCACCAGCGCCGCCACGATCGCCGCCAGCGAGGAGTAGCGCGTGAGCAATAGCGTGAGCACCCACGACAGCAGCACCAGCAGGCCCAGCAGGGGCTCGAAACCCAGCAGCACCCCGGCGGCGGTGGCCACCCCTTTACCGCCCTGAAAGCGCATAAACACCGGATACACATGGCCGATGAAGGCGGCCAAGCCAACCAGCGCAACCGTGCCCCAGCCCAGCCCCCATGCGGGCCCAAACTGCAGCACCAGCCACACCGGCAGCCAGCCCTTGAAGGCATCGAGCAGCAGCGTGAGCGCCGCCGCCACCTTGTTGCCCGAGCGCAGCACGTTGGTGGCGCCGGGGTTTTGGCTGCCGTAGGTGCGTGGGTCGCTCAAACCCATGATGCGGCTGATGAGCACCGCAAACGACAGAGAACCGATCAAATACGCCAGCACCACAACCGGCAGCCAGAGCCACTCAACAATCATCGTCATCCCTTGCTCATGCCTTGTAAATGCAGCGCTGGATCAGCGCTGGCGAGCTGATCAATAGGCCGGGTCGCGCTGCTCGAGCCGAATGGCGTCGATGGCTTGCAGCAGCTCGGGCGCCAGCACCGTGCCCCAGGCGTCTAGGCAGGCATCGAGCTGCGCCAGCGACGTGACGCCGATCAAGGTGCTGGCCACCTGCCACTTGGTGTAGCAAAAAGCCAGCGCCATTTGGGTGGGCGCCAGGCCGTGCTCGCGCGCCAAGGCGTTGTAGCGGCGCGCCGCCTGCAGCGCGCTGGCGCGGCCCCAGCGCTGCTGGCGCATGCTGGCAAAACGCGCCATGCGGCCCAGCGCCGGGTCGGCGCCCTCAAAGCCGCTGTCATCGTACTTGCCCGTGAGCAGGCCAAAGCCGAGCGGCGAATACGCGAGCAGCCCGACCCCGAGGCGGTGCAGGGTTTCGTCGAGCCCGTTTTCTGCGCCACGGTGGATCAGGCAGTAGGGGTTTTGCACGCTCGCCACACGCGGCAAACCGTGCTGTTCGGCCAAGCGCACGAACTCGTGCACGCCGTAGGGGGTTTCGTTGGACAGGCCGATAGCACGCACCTTGCCCTGCTGCACCAGCTGCGCCAGCGCCTGCAACTGCTCCAAGATCGAGGGGCATGGCCGATCTTTGGACGGGTCGTAGTACATCGTGCCAAACATCGGCACGTTGCGCGCCGGCCAGTGGATTTGGTACAGGTCGATGCTGTCGGTGCCCAAGCGGCGCAGGCTGCCTTCGCAGGCGGCCACGATCTCGGGCGCCGTCAGGCCGGTGTGCTCGCCCCGAATCCAGCTCATGCCGCGCGCTGGCCCGGCCACTTTGGTGGCCAGCACCACGCGCTGGCGCACCCCGGGGCGCGCCGCCAGCCACTGGCCGATGATGCGCTCGGTGGCGCCATAGGTTTCGGCCCGCGGCGGCACCGAATACATCTCGGCGGTATCAAAGAAGTTGACCCCACGCTCGAGCGCCCGGTCCATGATCGCAAAGGCCTCGGCCGCGCCCACTTGCTCGCCAAAGGTCATGGTGCCCAAGCCGATGGCGGGCACTTGCAGGCCGCTTTGGCCGAGGGTGACGATTTTGATGGCCGACATGCAAACTCCATTTAAGCCAGCGCTGGTGCCCCGAGCCGGAATCGAACCGGCACGCCGCTTATGCAGCAAGCGGCGGATTTTAAGTCCGCTGTGTCTACCTGTTTCACCATCGGGGCGCAAGCCGACGATTCTAGCCTTTAGGCGGCGCGCGGGCCGCCTTCGAGCAACGCCAGATAGGCGCGCCGGGTGGGTACGGCGACGGCTTCGAGCACCTGCTCGTAGGCGGTGCGGTGGCGCGCCAGCAGGCGAAACGAGGCCACGCTGCGCGATTTGCAGAACCAGTGACAGGTGTGCTGAAACAGCATCAGCTCAGCCAGCAGCGTGTGGGCGCGCGCTTTGGCGCTGCGCTGCTCGTGGTTGGCGGTGGCGGCTCGCACGGCCTCAGCGTGTACGCGCAGCACGGCACGCAAATCGAGCGTGGACTGGGGCAGCCAGCGCTCGATCATGGGCAGGCTGACGCGGCACAGGCGGGTTTGCTCGGCCGGCAGCTGGCCGATGTCGGCAGCCAAGTCGCTGAGCTGCTGCGCCAGCTGGCCCTCGGCCTCGCTCAGTGCGGCCCACATCGGGTTGCGGCGCTCGGGGTCGGGCTCGCCGAGGGCGCGTAGGTAACCGTGGTTGAGCTGCTCCATCAGCTTTTCGATCTGGTAGCGGCGCAGGTGGCTGCTGAGCAAGGCGATGCGCTCGCGCTCGCTGCGCGCCTTGAGCATGAAGTAGCCCAAGCCAAACAAAAAAGCGATCAGAAAGGCGTCCATTGGGAGGGTCAGGTGTGGGATGCGCGATCCACTTGGGGTTTGGGTAGGCGCGCGGCAGCGCGCTCGGCGGCGCGCTCGGCCTCGGCTTGCTGGGCGGCGCGCAGCCACTGGGCAAATTGCTGCGGCGTCTCAAGCGTGATGGGCCCTAAGGCGGCGCTGCGAAAATCGCTCAACAGCACCTCGGCGGCTTTTTGGGTGTTCAGGCGCCCGCCGGGCAGCAGGCAGCCCCGGCGCTGGCCGATGGCTTGCAGCAAGGCGTCATCGGGCATGGCGGCGATCTGCTCGAGCGTTTGCGGCAGCTGGTAACGCGCTTGCAGCAGCGCGGCATAAGGCTGGCGCAGCCGCAGCAGCAGCTCGAGCGCCACGCTTTCTTCGTCGTAGGCGTTGCGCCCCACGGCGCCGCTGGCCGCCAGCAGGTAGCCGCTTTCGGGCACGATGATCTTGGGCCACAGCACGCCCGGCGTGTCGTAGAGGTAAAAATCGTCGGCCAGCAAAATGCGCTGCTCCGCCCGCGTGACCCCGGCTTCGTCGGCGACGCGGGTGGCGCGCTTGCCCACCAGGGTGTTGATGAGGGTGGATTTGCCCACGTTGGGGATGCCGCCGATGAGCACACGCATGGGCTTGGCCAACCCGCCGCGCCTAGGGGCCAGCTCGTGGCAGGCGCCGATCAGGGCCCGCGCCGGCCAGGCCACGCTGGCGTCGAGCGCGATGGCGCGGGTGTGGGGCTGGCTTTGGTAGTGCACCAGCCAGGCCTGCGTTTGGGCCGGGTCGGCCAGATCCTGCTTGTTGAGGATTTTGAGCGTGGGCTTGGGGCCGATCAGGCGCGCCAGCATCGGGTTGGCGCTCGAGCCCGGCAGGCGCGCGTCGAGCAACTCGATCACCACGTCGATGGACTTGAGGCGCTCGGCGATCGCTTTTTGCGTCGCGTACATGTGCCCGGGAAACCATTGCACCGACATGTTGTAACCTTTAGGGTGCCTGAGCGCTTAGGCGTGTGCGGCCAGCCAGGCGCGCAGTTCGGGCACCGAATGCACCACCTGCAAGGGCCCGAGGGGGTCGAAATGGGCGTGGTCGTGCGCGCCGTAGCTCACGCCCACGCTGGCGCAGCCGGCGTTGCGCGCCATCTGCAAATCGTGCGTGGTGTCGCCGATCATGAGCGTGCGCTCGGGCGCCACGTCAAACGCCTGCATGAGCTCGTGCAGCATCAGGGGGTGCGGCTTGCCTGCGGTTTCGTCGGCGGTGCGCGAGCCGTCGAACACCCCTTGCAGCTGCACCGAATGCAGCGCTTCGTCGAGGCCGCGGCGGCTTTTGCCGGTGGCCACCACCAGCAGGTGCTGGCGCTGGCGCAGTTCGGCCAGCAAGGGCAACACGCCCTCAAACAGGGTCAATTCGTGCTGCTGCGCCAAATAATGCTGCTGGTAGCGCTGGCCCAGCAACGGGTAGCGCTCGGGGGGCACGTCGGGGGCAACGTGGGCCAGCGCCTGCATCAGGCCCATGCCGATCACCCAAGCGGCCTGCTCGTCGCTGGGCACTTGGCCGCCGACGTCGCGCACGGCGGCTTGGATCGCGCGCACGATCTGGGCGGTGGAGTTGAACAGGGTGCCGTCCCAGTCGAAAGCGATCAGGTCGAATTGGCGCGGGCGCATGGGACGGGTGACTACAAAAAAGAGGAAGGGCGCATTCAAGCGCCCCCGTGGGATCTGCTGGGCGGGCCTGACGCTGCACCCAAAGACAAAGCGTCGCGCTTGACAGCGGATTATCGCAGAACCGACGCCACTGACGCCTGCCACTGACGCCTGAACTTACGCCGCTAACGCCTGAACCGACGCCGCTTACGCGGCGGGGCACTCAAATGCGGTAGTTTTCGATGTTTTTGCCTTCGGCCTGCAGGGCCCGCACCCACTCGGGTTTGCGCCCCGGACCGCCAGACCAGGTTTCGCCGTTGGGGCCTTTGAATTTGGCCGGGGCTTTGGCGCGGGCACCGGCTTTGCGCGCTGCGGCACCCAAGTCTTCGAGCGTAATGCCGTGCTCTTTCATGGTGGCCTTGATGCCCAAAATGACATTGGTCAATTCCTGCTTGCGCACCTGCTCGGCTTGCAGCAGCAGGGCTTCGGCCTGGGCTTTGAGTTCGGCGTAAGTGGCCATATCGAGATTCCTTTAACGATGAAGTAGCAGAGAGCCCGATTGTAATCACAAAAAACGCTGGCAATCGGCCCAGTGCAACAAATCAACCGGCAAAGGCGCCTGCAGTTGCACTTCCTGCCCCAACACGGGGTGCGTGAAGCGCAATTGCCAGGCATGCAGAAACATGCGTTTGCCGCCCAGTTTTTGCAAGTCGCGGTTCCAGCCAAAATCGCCGTATTTGTCGTCACCGGCAATCGGATGCCCGGCGTGCGCCAAATGCACCCGAATCTGGTGCGTGCGCCCGGTTTTAATGGTCACGGCCAGCAGCGTGGCCACTTGTGCGGCACCGCTTTCGCTGGCGCCAGCCAACGTGAGTTGCCCCAACACCTGCACCAGACTGATCGCGCGCATGCCTTGCGGATCGTGCGCATCGGTGACGCGCACCCGGCGTTCGCCATCGGGCAGCAAATATTTATGCAAGGGCCAGTCGAGCACTTTGAGCCGGGCTGGCCATGGGCCTTTGACCAGCGCCAGGTAGCTTTTGCCCATGCTGCGCTGGCGCAACTGCTCTTGCAACAGGCGCAGCACGCTGCGTTTTTTGGCCACCAGCAAAATTCCGCTGGTATCGCGGTCTAGGCGGTGCACCAGCTCCAGCAGCGGCGCTTGCGGGCGTGCGCGGCGCAGCTGCTCGATCACGCCAAACGACACCCCGCTGCCCCCGTGCACGGCCACCCCGGCGGGCTTGTCGATGGCCAGCAGGGCGTCGTCCTCAAAGAGCACGGGAAACTCGCGCGCTGGCACCGCAGCCATCCCCGCTTGATCGGGCGCCGACTGTGCGGACGCGGCCAAGCGCAAGGGCGGGATGCGCAGCACATCGCCGGCGACCACGCGGCTGTCGGCCTGCACCCGGCCCTTGTTGCGCCGCACCTCGCCCGAGCGGATGAGGCGGTAGATCAGGCTTTTGGGCGCCCCTTTGAGCTCGCGCAGCAGGTAGTTGTCGAGCCGCTGGCCGTCGGATTCGGCATCGACCACGAGCAGGCGCACGGCGGGGCTGGGATTGTTTATAATGGTTGCCACCTGAGTCGATGGGTGAGTGAAGGACAAGCCTTTGAGGCAGCCTTGAATTTTAAGGCACCACCACCCCCGGCTCGGTGACAAGTCGCCAGCCCTGCCCTTTCGTGCCGCCCCGCATAGGCTGCAGCAAAGCCGCCCACAGCAGCCGCACGAACCGCAGGATGGGTCAGCACAAACGAAGCGAACCCGATACGGAATACCCCAAACATGCAGCCCGCGCCCTTGCGCCGCAGGCTGCATGCGGACCAAAGTGAAACCAAAGCCCCACTGGCATACGCTGTGACAGCCCACCACTGGCCCCCTTTGCTCACCGCCCTCCACGCGCCCATGCCTGGGCAGGTTTGAGGCTGCGCGGCTGCGCTCCAGCAGCCGATTGCGCAGCCCCCGCTTGCGCCCGGGATCTCCGGCAATTCCTCCTCGTTCGCTCGCCGCACGCTGGCCGCTGGCCGTGCGCCCCGTTTTGGGGCATGGTGTGTGCAAGCTAGAGGAAATTTTATGAAACGCATGTTGATCAACGCCACGCAAGCCGAAGAGCGGCGGCTGGCCATTGTGGATGGGCAAAAACTGCTCGACTACGAAATTGAAATCGAAGGGCGCGAGCAGCGCAAAGGCAATATCTACAAGGCGGTGGTCACGCGCGTCGAGCCCTCGCTCGAAGCCTGCTTCGTGGACTACGGCGAAGAACGCCAAGGCTTTCTGCCCTTCAAAGAAATCGGGCGCCAATACTTTCAGGGCAACACCGCACCGGCGCAAGCACGCATCCAGGACGTGATCAAAGAGGGCCAAGAACTGCTGGTGCAGATCGAAAAAGAGGAACGCGGCAACAAAGGGGCGGCGCTCACCACCTTCGTCAGTCTGGCCGGGCGCTACGTGGTGCTGATGCCCAACAACCCGCGCGGCGGCGGCGTGAGCCGGCGCATCGAAGGCGACGAACGGGCCGAACTCAAGGCGGTGCTGGACCAGCTCGACTACCCGGGTGGCATGAGCATCATCGCGCGCACCGCCGGCATTGGGCGCGAGGCGGGCGAATTGCAATGGGATTTGAACTACCTGCTCAAGCTTTGGAACGCCATCGACGGCGCCGC
>Ga0308001_10001663_pt1 | contig 9920 bp, 5 predicted proteins | sample Neamet5_FD_203167 | JGI IMG/M metagenome (GOLD analysis project Ga0308001, IMG submission 203167) | Marine microbial communities from water near the shore, Antarctic Ocean - #5 | ecosystem: Environmental > Aquatic > Marine > Unclassified | place: Southern Ocean | collected 2014-06-04
AACCCAATCCTGAACGTGGCTATTACTACCGCTCTGATCACTTTAACTTTGCCAAAGTTGGCGTGCCAGCGCTCTATCTCGAAACCGGTGAGGACAGCATAGAGTTTGGCCGAGAATGGGGCGCGCAGCAGGCCCAAGACTATAATGAAAACCGCTATCACGCCCCCAGTGACGAATACGACCCAAACTGGGATCTCAGTGGCGGCGCCCAAGACCTCTTGTTGTACTTTAATGTTGGCGAGAAGCTCGCCAATGCATCCAGCTATCCAAAATGGCGAGCAGGAAACGAATTTAAAAGCATCAGAGACGAAACCGAAACTCTGCGTAAATAGCGAGCCAACAAGACTATTCTCCGGCAGGAATGTAAAAGCTCGGCTATAATCGGTGTCTATTAAGCGTTTTAAAGTAGACTATGATCATCACTCCTGCCGGCGTAGCTCGCAACAATTCAGACAACGAACTACGACTTCGCATAGTCAACAGCTCCATTTGGCTATCCGCCTTTACGCGCCATTCATATCCCTGCTAGTCATTTTTGCAGCCATTGTTAGCGGCAACTCTACCCTGCGCATTTTGACTCTATCATTAGCCCCCTTAGTTTTTCCGGCTCTGTTTTTTTAAGAGATAGACTAACCCTTGAGTTCAAAGGCACTTTATTTTAGGACTGCCGCTGATTGGTTGCCTAGTGCTTTTCCGAGGCGGAATATCGGTTTCTCAGGCGATACTGCAAATAGGGGCTCTATTATTAGCGGGTTTGATATTTGGAGTAAGGGGAGTCGTTACGGCTCTATTAATCAATCTGACAGGGTTTGCCATTGTCGGTTATTCGATGGCTAGCGGGTTAATGGCCCCTGCCTCAGAAATCATCTGCCCCCTGTCCTATGTGTGGATTCGCAGCGGCATACTTATGACGCTGTTTGGCGGGTCCTCAGCTGTCGCCGTAGCCATAATAGTGAGCCGGCTTGATCAAAAAGCAGATGAACTTCGAAACTCATTAGCTCGCGAGCAGGAGCAGAGGCTTGCTCTGGAAGCACCGGAAAAGGATTACTTACAAGCCCAAAATGACCTCGCTGATACTCAGCGCATAGAGGCCTTAGGAAAAATGGTAAACGGGGTTGCTGATGATTTCACCAACTCCCTGGCGATCATAATTGACTCTGCCGAAATCGCTCAACTAGACCCAAGTAATACCACGCATATTGAAAAATCACTAAGGTCTATTGTTAGAGCTTCCGGGAATGCGGCCGAATTGACCAGTAGTCTGCTTAGGTTCGGTCGTAAAGACCCAAGCAAAAAATCGATCTTAGAGATAAAATCTTTCATTACAGCACTGGCTGAATCATTAGGCCGGTTGCTAACTGCCGATATAGACCTTCGGATTAGTGACGCTGAACCTGGCAATATTTTCATTGATAAATCAGAACTGGAACAGGCTTTACTTAACCTAGTCGGAAATTCTAAAGATGTAATGGGAGCCGGCGAGATATCCATAGGCAGCAAATATCTCACCTTAAACCGCAATCAGGGCGAGCTAAGTTCAAGTGGATACGTCGTGACATCAGTCTCTGATTACGGCACTGGCATTAAGAAGGGATTGAAATCACGAATATTCGACCCTTATCCTAGCACTAAAAAAAATGGCAGCGGCACGGGTTTAGGGCTGGCATTGCTGCAAGGCTTGATTAAGGGTATGAAAGGACACATTCAGATGGAGTCTGAATATGGCCAAGGTACAACTATCTCGCTATTTATCCCGATTGCCCAATCTGAGGAGTCAAGTCCCGGCCTACCGTCGGTAGATAAGTTAATGCAGATAGGCACCAAAGATTTATTAATTCTGTTAGTTGAAGATAATACAAAAGTCTTAGCGACCACAGCAGACACTCTTTCTCTTTCCGGATTTAAAATCTTCCAAAGCGCGGACGGAAATTCAGCGATGAAGGCTATAAAATAAGAAAAAACTCAACTTGACCTGCTTTGCATAGATAAAGTGATACCTGGCGCTAGTAGCGATATGGTAATTGAGTCTTTCAAGACTAACCAGCCCACCAGCCCAATAGTTATTTGCTCCGCATATATAGAAGAGGAACTCATAATTAGGGGCATAAAAATCGGTGAGCTTGGCTGAGTAAGAAAACCTTATAGCAGCCAAGAACTGATCAGCACAGTCTATGCCGCACTGAAAATTGACTAAATGATTTTGCGTTTAAGCCAGCTAATTAGAACTCGGTTTACCTCCTCTGGCTTTTCCTGCTGAGTCCAGTGGCCACTGTCCATCACCGTATATTTCTCTAAATCTGTAATAAAATCTTCCATACCATCCGCCGATGAAGGCGGCAAAATAACATCATTTTCAGCCCCTACATATAAAGAAGGCACTTCAATCCTAGCTTCTGCACTTGCCATTATTCGGCCCAGCTTAGCTACCGCACGATACCAATTTAGCCCCCCAGTGAACCCTGTTGCTTCATAAGTTTCGGTGAAATAGTTCATCACCTCATCAGACATAAACGGATCTCCCGGCGGGTCTTCTCTTTGAATCATCGCCAATAGATTCATTTGCCTCTCATCGGAGTTTTCCGGCATCTGCGAAAAGCTTTCCTTATTCCAAATGCCTCCCCTGCTCAGGATGAAGTCAAATGTTTTACGAACGTCGGCTTCTAATATTTGCTCGGCAAAACCCGGCTTTTGGAAAGTTCCCACATAATAATTGGGCGTGAGGACTATCAAAGAAGGTTCTACATTTTCTAATGCCGGCAAGTTTGGTGGACGCCCCGCGGCAGTGTTTAGACCCGCAATGCCTAGGCAACGGTCTGGGTGCAACCGAGCCATCGCCCAGACCACCGCCCCACCCCAGTCATGACCTACGAAGACAGCTTTATCGATACCCTTGGCATCTAGCATGCCTGCCAGGTCATCACAGAAAATTTGCATGTCGTATAAGTTAGGATCCGCAGGCCCGCCGGTTAAGCCAAACCCCCGCTGATCCGGCGCTATCGCCCTAAAACCTGCTGCCGCCACCGCATCGATTTGACTGCGCCAACTAAAGGCAAGTTCCGGCCAGCCATGACAAAACACCACGGGTAATCCCTCGCCTTTTTCATAAACGGCCATATCAATGCCGTTTGTGGCGATAAAATGAGGCTCGGGCATCATAGGAGCAGGTTTTACTGCCCGACTTTGAGCCAAAGCAGATTTAAGGCTTAACCAACTGGGCGCAAGTGCGGTCATTGAGCACGCGACAGCGCTGGCTAAAAGCCGACGTCTTGAAATAGACATAAGAGATTCCTAACGGTTAGTTTGTATCTCGCTACATTACACAATTGGGCTAACAGAGTAAAAGGCCCTTTATTTGTCTATACCAAGGTTGGGGCAAGTAAGAGAAGAGAGAGAAGACAGAGATGAGAAAAATGCCCGGGGTATGAGCTGCGTAACGGCACCTAACCTCTTCTCCCAAACCTAGCTCTGCCCATTACGTAACTAGCGCTAGATTTTGGAGCAAAAAAAACGGCTTGTTTAAGCAAGCCGCTTTTTTGTAAGTCTAAGGTGTCTGCGTTAAAGGCACCATTCACCACCCACTTAGGGAATCAGGCGAGGGATAAATCTAGTCATTCCTTGAATAGGTCCAACTTCTCCCGCATAAACGACACCATTGCGGTCTGAAGTTACGCCTTCACCCATTGAGCCAACACCACCCATACCTGACGATCTGTCGGCTGATACATGCTCAGGAATAAAGTACAGAACCTCACCGGTACGAGCATCGCCGACACGCAGCCCTTTTCTCCAGCCACCGGGGTTATAGTTAGTATCTGATTCAGAATCAATGGCATAAAGCATATCGTTAGTGGGATCGATATGTAGCCCACTAATGCGACTAAATTGATACCAAGTATCTAAATGCTCGCCGTCTTGGGTGAATATCTGGATACGGTTATTACCGCGATCAGCAATAAATAGACGCCCCTGCGAATCCATACCTAAGGAGTGCGGTGACCGAAATTGTCCGTCTTCGAATCCCCATTCGCCTACGCTTTTAACGAAAGTGCCGTCTGCTTCCCAAATGGTTAGTCTGCTTTTGGCATTCGGACCTGGCTCATCTTGGAATTGAGCGCTGTGGGTTTCGACCACAAATATTCTGCCATTAGGTGCAACTAGGACATCATTGGGTTCGGTGAAATGAGTCGGAGGGTCACCCATCTCTCCGGGTGTTCCAAGCGTCATAAGCAGCTCACCTGTAGGGCTGAATTTAAGCACCACATTACCTCGATTAGCGGCGTCTGGGTTTGCTTCAAGTTCACGGGCGTTCGCTAGGCGTGCATCAGCCACCCAAACATTGCCATCCGCATCCACATCCATACCGTGTGGCCAAATAATCTGATTGGCTCCAAAAGACTCAACTACCCGTCCGTTAGGATCAAGTTTCACAATTGGGTCTACATCTGAATTTGCACAAGAATTGCTGCCGCAGCGATCACCAGCCCAAACATGTATGCCGTCTGGGTCTATATCTACCGCACTCACAGACCCCCAAGAACGCCCGTCTGGCAAGCTGCCAAAACTGCGCTGCGTCTCGTAAGGGTTAGGGAGATTGTTAATCGGCTGCTGCCCAGCGTGAGCTTCCGGCTGAACCGCGCCTCGCTGTGCCAGCGCCGATGTCGCTAGTGTCGACAACAATAGTCCAGTTAATCCTGCTTTTAAAACTGCCTGAGCATTACAGGTAGCAAATTTCTTCATTATTCACCTCTCCACAAACTTCAATTTTAGTGTTATTCATTGCCTCTTAGGCAAATTGATGTGAGAACATGGACTTTACCGGCAGTCTTGTCAAGATGCGCGCTGGCAGCGTGACCCGCTAATCAGGCAATCGGTAAACAATTACTAAGTAAGCTATTTTCACTAGACTCCTCGACACGGCCTGTTTATGCTCTGGCGCCTGCTAGGGGTTTATTTAACACCGCTAAAGCCAGAAATTAATCGAGAGACCTTCATGAGCAATAAGTTAATTTCCTTCATTTTCGCCCTTTGTCTTTCACTGGGGATACTGCTGGTAGCGATAATGATGGCCGAGGACGTCGTCAATTCCGCAGGCGTTGCCCATCCAGACATTGCCGGAATGACAGTAGGGGGCGACGGCGAACTTAGGTTGGAACACATAGGCCAATATGCCTTCTTATTTCAAAGCCTACTGATGCTACTAATCATTTGCCTCTGTATTTTAGGCGTTAGCCCGCGGCATAGAAGCCCTTACTTTTACGCTTATATGGCTGGCTGCTATGGCCTGATGTTGTTTATTTGGTGGCAAATGTATTTTGGCCACCAGCAATTTATGCAAACAGGGCAGCTGAGCTATTTTATGGGCTTTCCGACACCCACCGCGTGGCAAATGTATGGCACCTGGTTCGGCGCAATTCCCCTCATGCTTATATACACCCTAGGGTTTAGAAAATTCATCTATACCCACGCAGATGACGAAGCCTTTCAGGCCTTATTAACCGAGCACAAATCACCGACAAGCCCCTAGGACGTCCAGACATGGAAGCTTACAGACAAGAAATCATCCTCGGTGCCGTGTTTCTCTATATGGCATTTTGCATCGTTACCGGCATTTGGGCGATGCGGCGGACAAAGAATTCCAGTGACTTCTTCATGGCTGGTCGCAGTTTAGGGCCGATTGTTGTGTCACTCGCACTGTTTTCCAGCACCTTGAGTGGATTTGGTTTTGTCGGCGGCCCGGGCTTGGTCTATTCCATAGGGGTGAGCTCATTCTGGATGGTGGTGATCTCTTCCTCAGGCTATGCCATCGGCTTTTTCTTAGTCGCAAAGCGCATTCGAATGATCGCTGAGTTGAGGGACTGCATTTCCCTGCCCGACATAGTTGCGGCGAGATACAACAGCGAAGCAGTTCGCTTCCTTATGGCCGTCACTATAGTGCTCGGAGTGATGGGCTATTTGGCCACCCAGATACTCGCCATGGCTGTTGTCATGCAGGCAATCCTGTCCGGAACTCAAATGTTTGCCGAAATAAGCCTAGTAAGCTGCGTCGTCATATCCTCGGCGGTACTAATTTTTTACTGCGTCACCGGGGGCATTATCGCGTCGGTCTATACGGACGTTGTTCAAGGCTCAATCATGATTGTGGCCGGAGGACTTATCCTAATCACCGCAACAGCTGTTTTTGATGGCGGCATGCAAGAAGCAACGTCCATCATACTGGCTAACGATTCTGAAGCAATCATGCCATTTGGGTCCGCCGGGATCATGGCTTCTTTAGGCTGGTTTTTTGTCTTCGGGCTAGGTCTCGCTGGACAACCTCATTTAATCACTAAAATGATGATGAATAAGGACATGGCAGATAACCGAACAATCTTTCCCATGTCGTTGTTCGGCTATGTAATGGCTGCGCTGCTTTGGATTTCAATTGGCGTGGTTATGAGGGCTGCGGCTATCGACGGCGTCATTGACCCTCTCCAGGCCCCTGATGACGCCGCTTCAGTATTTCTTTCCTTGTTTGCAAACCCACTGCTTGCCGGCGTGGTTTTCGCCGGGTTATTCGCCGCCATAATGTCCACGTCCGACGCCTTCCTCAATATCGGGACAGCTGCGATTATCCATGACATACCGAAAGCGATTAACGGCAAAAGCGTCGAAAACGAGCTGTTTTGGGCTCGAGTCGTCACCGTACTACTGGCCGCTGTAGCCGCTAGCTTCGCTCTTTATTCCTACTATCTTGACGCCACACTTGTTGCCTTACTCGGTGCGTTTGGCTGGGCCACCTTTGCCGCCTCTATATTCCCGGTAGTTGCCATAGGCCTAAACTGGAAAGGCGCAACTGTTCCCGGTGCAATCACCGCTATTATCTCAGCGTTAGTGATTAATTTTTCAGTCCAACTGGCAGGGATTTCAATACCCTATGGCATAAGCGGGGGTCTGGTAGCATTTATCACCTCGTTAATATTATTTATCGGTGTATCCGCGGTGACCAAAAAACCAAATATCGGAGCAGATATCGAGCAAGTGCTCGATATTTAAGGCCTTTAAACCCTGATTTTCTTTAAATTCACCAACAAATGCTACCAATGGAAACACTTTTCACTACTCTTCATTCCATTGTTTGTTTTTTAACCACCCCCACCATACCAACTTCCTAAAAATCAAAAATTACAGATCTTGTCATAGGCCCTGTAACCCTCTATTCTTCAGTGTCGGATCAAGAATTCTGCTTAGCGGCAAGTGACCCGTATTAGTTAAAATTAAGCTGTATTTAAATAATAGAAAAGAAATAATTGGAGAGAAATATGCAGTATCGCATCCCACACAAGCGCAGTTTGCTTGGCACGGCGATTACCTTATCGCTTTTACCTTTTTCAGGTTTGTCAGTCGCTCAGGATCAAATCGAAGAAGTAGTAGTAACAGGCTCATTCATTACCCGCGACACATTCAACACAACCACCCCTGTTCAAGTAATGGACGAAGCACAACTTCTCGAGCAAGGTACACCAAACCTTGGAGAGGTCCTTCGTAACTCAACATTCAACTACGGCGTTCAATCTGTTAGTAACATCTTGACAGCTGCAGCAGGATCAGCCGGGACACAGGGAGCTAACTTTAGAGGCTTGGGAACACGAGCCACACTTACTCTTTTAAACGGTCGTAGAACCCTTAACACCAACCTTGCGAACCTTTACCCACAAATCATGATTCAGCGCACTGACAGCTTAACCGCTGGTGGCGCGACTATTTACGGTACTGACGCAGTCGGTGGCGTATTCAATGTAATTCCGAAGTCTAAGTTTGAAGGCTTCTCTTTCCAAGTTGGCGGCAACGAAGCTGACGATTGGTATGAAAACTCATTTAATTTTATGGCCGGTCTGCAAGGCGACCGAGGCGGCTTTGTAATCGCTGCAGAAGTGCGCCGCAAGAACGCGCTGAATTTTGCTGAACGTCCTGAGTTCACTGCAGGTGCAGCATCATACTCAAGCACAAGCTGGCCTGGTGATTTCCGCGTTGCTAACCGCGACATTACAGGTGCAATCACTAACGTTTCAAGCCGCCCTGATCCAGGCTGTGGTTTGAACAATGACGTAACCGGCACACCGGCTGAGATCAAAGCTGCAGGTGTTCTTGGTTCTCGTCAAGGTCAAAACGTGTACAGCTGTCGCTGGGAATTCGGTGCAAACTTTGATTTGCTAGATGCTCAGGATACCTTTACCAGCGCCGCAGTATTCGATTACGAAATTTCAGATCGCCTAAGCTATGAAGGCGAGATCATGTTTTCCACCAACACGGTGACATCTCGTGGCTCTCCATCTAATCCAGGTGGCCGTATCCCAGAATTGACTGCCGTACCTGGCATCAACCCTGGCAACCCATTCCGTGCATTCTTTGATGCCGGCGATCGACCAAATGGTATGTATGAGCCAGCCAACGGTGATCAGCTGCTTTTCGCTCAAGACGCTAATGGCGACGGCATCCCCGATCGCAACATGGGTGTTGATATAGACAACAACGGTTTTGACGACGTTCTAGTTTCCGGCACAGACCCGATGACGGGCATTGCTTTCAACGAAGACGTGACCATCTCTGACTGGCGCCCAGTAGGCTATCCATTTAGTGGTCCTTCACGCTTAAACTCTGACCGGACCAGTAATGGCTCTGCAGACGCTGAATTCACAACATTTCGCCTTGTTCAGCAGCTTAACTTCGAGATCAATGACAATTGGTCAGGTATGGCAAGCTACGTCTACAACCAGCGTGAGTACGATGGTGGCGGACGCGGCGAATCTTTGTCAGCAATCAACGCCGGCTTCAACGGCAATCTGCTAGTAAGAGACGAGGCAACTGCCGGCTCACGTAACGCTTTCTTCAATCCTTTCACTACGCAGAACTTTACGTGTCTGAACAGAGATTGTAACAGCGGAGTTCGTCAAACTGACCCAGCTCAGATCAATAATGTTGACGTCTATGACCAAGTAGCTTTTGATTCAAATAACCGCATCACCGAAAGCCTTCAGGTTTTTGAGTCTGTGGTAACGGGTGATTTATTTGAAGTGCCTGCTGGGATGATCCAGTCTGCCTTTGGTATTCAAGTTCGTGACGAAACCTATGCTCTTGATGCAAATGCAATTTCTAATGCCTTAGACCTATGGATTGGTGTTGGAACACCTGACTACAAACAGGACCGCCAAACTACAGCAGTGTTTGCTGAATTCTCAGTGCCTTTACTCGACAATCTATTGATGGATTTGTCGATTCGTGATGAAACTGTTGAAGATGACTCGATTAATGACCTAGACCAAACTACATACAGCGTTGGTTTTAACTATCAACCGACTGACTATGCGACATTCCGAGCGTCTTGGAATAGCTCGTTCATCGCACCTAGTCTGCCTCAGCTTTACAACTCTCCAACCCTGCAAGGTCTGTCTCAAACGACTGACCCATTTACAGGAAGTTCTGAGTTTACAGCGAGAACAACTGGCGGTACTCGAACTCTAAGGCCAGAAGAAGCCGATGTTTTTAACGTCGGTGCAACTTTTTCTTTCTTGGACAACGATCTAACGCTAAGTGTTGACTACAAGTACTTTGACTTCACTGACAGAATCATTAGACCGGCGTCTCAGGAAGTATTGGATGCGGAAGCAGCACTTGCTGTTGCTAGTGGCTTTGCTCTAGATGAAGATGGCTTGAAAGCTTTCGAAGCGGCTGGACTTAACAATCCACTCATTTCTCGAAGCAAAAACCCTGGCCGATTGTTAGAACTTGTGACGACAGATCAGATCAATGCGCAAAGCATGGAATGGAAAGGTTTTGATACATCAATCAACTATGCTTTTGATGCTGATGAGATCCCTTACATTGGCGGTGACTATGGCCAGTTTAATATTGGCTTAGATGCTACGTATATCGACGCGTATGAT